>SAMEA104404097__coassemble_175_pt1 | contig 66720 bp, 58 predicted proteins | sample SAMEA104404097__metabat2_low_PE_059 | metagenome-assembled genome bin SAMEA104404097 (sample SAMEA104404097) | Balaenoptera acutorostrata | reverse complement strand
ATTAGTTTTTACAATATGTCCAGATATGGAAATAGTAGAGTGGGACACCCTAAGCGCCAAGGATATTTTTGCAACTATCTAAATATCTGAATAATATATAAGCATCAGAAAGAACTGTCAAAGTCAAGAGAACACAGTGAAATTGTTCCGTTGATAAACTCAAACATCCTCTTTTCCAGTTTATGCTATTTCATAACCTCATTCTGAAAAGATTCATCCGACAGCCTCATTTGAATACATTCGTGGATACAGGTAAAATTAGCATCCGTTGGTCTCCATTTGCGGTTTTAAGCCCATTGGTCATTCAAGCTCTTGTCGATACCGGCATCCCCTTGTACCCGATTCCGTGTGGAAGACGACCATCCGATCTGCTGACACAATTTATCAGCGTCCCTGCCGTTCCACCATTTTCAAGACAAGAAATCTACCCAGCTGGTCGCTAGTGCTTACGGACAACTCTTTCAATGCAGATCATCCGGTAGGGGCGATGCTCGCGCAAACTTTGTCCACTTCGGCAAAGGCAACTGTCTTGAATATTTATCCACGTAACTATTCCAATGATTCGGAATAAAAACTAGGAAGTTTAAATTGTATCCAATTCGATAACGGCATACTGTGCGAATAACCATGAGTACCTCGCCAAAAAAATGCGTAGAAATCGACAAATTCGCAATTCTACCATAAAGTTTGGCAAATAGCCTTCACCTCTTCACTTTTCTTATAACTTACTAGTTATAAGCTTATAACGAGTGAAGGCAGTACCTTCACTTTGCCTTCACTTTACCTTCACTTTGCCTTCACTTTGCCTTCACTTACCAAATGAAAGCACCCTACTCTAGTGAAAGCTGGTGAACACAAAGTGAAGACCGAGCATTCACCTATAATAAGCTATTACACAGGTATTTACAAGGAAAGTGAAGGAGTGAATACAAAAAGTGCAAACCTCATGTAGAAATATAAGAATTGCGGAATTTTATGCAGAAATTGCAAGAATTTACGCGAAATAAATCTACTCAGCACCTAGTTTTATTTACTAAAGACGTAAGTAATTTTACTTAACGGCTAAATCAATTTACAAAGCACCTAGATTAATTTACATTACTAGTAGATTTATTTATATTACTACTAGATTAAATTACATAACTAGTTAATTTGAATTTCCGTATGCGAAATCGCCTTATCCTAGACTTGATGAATAAGTTTTTCCCAGATAAAAAGGCCATGAAACAACTGCACTTAAGAAAGCTGTAAAGCTGGGAATCTGTGTCATTGAAATAAAAATAGCTCACAAGTCTCCACTGCGTTTTTCATAAGAAACATCAATAGCCATCCTAGTTATCTAATGGAATAAAAAACATAGAACAACAGGCTCACCAGAAACCTTCTGGTGCGTAATCCCAACATCAGTGATTAGAACAACCTACGAAAAAACGGGTGCCCCGAACAGGACACCCGTTTATTGATTGACGAAAATCTAAGATTAGATTCCGTAACTGAAAGAATCGATATAGGTATAAGCCACACCTACGATACCTAAAAGAATAACGCCGGCTGTACAGATGGCCAAAGCCCATTTTGTACCACAGTCGCTCTTGAAAGTAGCGATAGGATTATCGTTCTTCTGAATATACATGGCCTTTACAATCAACAGATAGTAATACAAGGAGATCACGGTGTTGACCAAAGCAATGAATACCAAGAGGTGGAAACCTGCGTTGAAGGCAGCCATAAAGACGAAGAACTTAGAGAAGAAACCTGCGAATGGAGGAATACCTGCCAATGAGAACAAGCAGAGGGTCATCAGGAAAGCCAACTTTGGATTAGTCTGATAGAGACCATTATAGTCGGACATACCAATCTTACCACTGTTTTCTTCAACTACAGTCAATACAGCGAATGCACCGAGGTTAGATACCATATAAACGAGGAGGTAGAAAACCAAAGCGGTCATACCCTGAGCTGTACCATCCATGATGGCCAAAACCAGATAACCAGCCTGAGAGATTGCAGAGAACGCCATGAAGCGCTTCAAATTCTTCTGACGGATGGCGAAGAGGTTTGCAACAGTGATAGACGCAATGATAATCCAGAAGAAACCTTCATTCCAAAGAGCTGCCATAGCAGGATGACCAAAGGCTTTCATCAAAACGGTCATGAGCACGAATGCTGCAGAACCCTTAGAGATGACACTCAGATAACCCGTCACTACGGTTGGAGCACCTTCATAAGTATCTGCTGTCCACAAGTGGAAAGGTACCAATGAAATCTTAAAGCCCATACCGGTGATAAACAGCGTCAAACCTAAAATGGTCATGAAGTTTGGATGGAGGAGGTAACCCAACTTATCGAAGTAGAGTGTACCGGTTGCACCATAGAGCAAAGACAGACCGTAAAGAAGAAGTGCACTGGAGAAGAGGGCCAAGAGAATATACTTAGCGCCAGCCTCAGCACTTTCATAACGATACTTGTCGAAAGCTACCAGACCCACCATAGGAATAGAAGCCATTTCCAGACCGATGAAGAACATGATGAAATGACCACTGGAAATCATGAAGTACATACCGAGCAAGGTGAAGAGCGTCAACATGTGATACTCTGCCTGCTTGATCTGGTTTTCTGCACGATTCACCCATGAGTTAGACATCAGGAACACGATGATGACACCGACGTTCAAGACACTCTTGATGATGGTCATCATACCGGTGTGCTGGTACATACCGCTAAAAGCAGAAGTAGCTACCGCACCGTCGCCACACCAAGGCACGAGGTTGATCAATGTGTGAGCCACCAAAAGAAGGATAGGCAACAAAGAGCGCTTGTTGCAGCCACAAACGGTGCAAGCACCATCTTCACAGAGAGCTGCCTTTTCATACTTTCCACAAGCGAACAGGTCCGCAATGAAAACAATAAGAATGACAGCGAGCAGGCTTAATTCTTCCTGCATATATAAGAATTGAGAATAATCCATATTTTCTGATGTTTATTAGTTATCAATATTAATTAGAGAAATGGATTACTTTGGGATACCAAATGACTTGCGTTCTGGATATGCTCAACAATAGGTGTAACACCTGTTGTGATCATGTCGCTTACCCAAAGTGGAGCCAAACCTAAGCCAGCCACACAAACGATAAGGCAAATCACTGCGAAACGTTCGTCCCAAGTCGCATCGGTCAGTTCCAAATGGTGCTTGTTGGTACAAACACCGTAAAGAATCTTACCTACCAGACGCAAGATGTAGACTGCGGTGATCACAATACTTGTACATGCTGCGATGGTGAGTACACGGTGGAAGGTATCAGCATTCTGGAATGAACCTACGAAAATAGTCATTTCTGCAACGAAACCTGAAAGACCAGGCAAACCGAGGTTAGCCAAACCGGCAATCACATAACATACAGAGAGGAATGGCATAATGCGCATCAAACCGTTGAGTTCGCGTACGTCACGGGTGTGGGTACGGCCGTAGATCATACCGATCAAGGCAAAGAACAAAGCGGTCATCAAACCGTGGCTCAACATCTGGAGAACAGCACCGGTACAAGCAGTGGTGTTCATCATCAGAATAGCGAAAAGTACCAAACCACAGTGAGATACTGAAGAATAAGCATTGATGTACTTCAAGTCGGTCTGAACGCAAGCTGAGAAAGCACCGTAAACGACTGAGATACCTGTCAGAATCAAGAAGATCCAACCGAGTTCGTTCGCTGCATCTGGCAACAGATACATCGCGATACGGAAACAGCCGTAACCACCCAACTTCATCAAAACGCCGGCGTGAAGCATAGATACTGCGGTTGGCGCAGATGCATGACCGTCAGGGCTCCATGTATGGAAGGGGAACAAAGCACCCAACACACCGAAACCTAAGAAGGCCATCGGGAACCAGATACACTGCTGTGTGAAGTCGATGGCATGAGCACCACCGGTGTGGTTGGCGATGTCCATGATATCCATGGTTGCAGCACCGGAACCGTAATAGATACCGAAGATACCACACATCAGGAAGGCAGAACCACCCATCAACATCAATGTCAACTTCATGGCTGAGTATTCCTTACGACCACTACCCCATACACCAATCAAAAGGTACATTGGAATCAATGCGATTTCGTAGAACATGAACATAGCGAACATATCTACAGAAATAAAGAAACCGAATACACCCATTGACAAGAGGGTGAACCAGAGGAAGTATTCCTTTGTCAACGGCTTCAACTGCCAAGAAGCAAAGGTACCTGTAAATACGATAATTGCAGAAAGCAAAAGCATGGCAACGCTGATACCGTCAACACCAACAGAATACTTGATATTGAGTGGAGTGATCCAATCGATAGCTCCGGTATAAAGCATTGCGTCGGTAGCGCCGTCGGCACGGTCGCCTAAGAACTTGAATGTAAGATATACGGCCAAGATCAAGAGGGCACTACTACCTGCTACCATCACACCACGCACCTGGTTCACATTGCGGGCCAACCAAAGACCGAGCAACATCACCAAGGGGATGAATACGAATGAAGATAAAAATAATATATTGTCCATAGCTTAAAGAACCATTATTAAGAGCAGGATAAGTGCACCTACCAAGAATATATAAGCATAACGCTGAACGGAACCGTTCTGCATACCGCGAATCTGGAAACCGAGTTCGTTTGCACCCCAAGCCAAGAAGTTGAAGAAACCATCGACAATGTGACGGTCGAACCAAGCGATAGGCTTAGAGATATGACCGAAGATCACACGGTGGGTAATGAACTGGTAAACTTCGTCCATATAGAAACGCTTGTAAGCCCAACGATGGAGACGTGGGAAAGCGTCGTGCATCTTGACTGCGATAGGCTGTTCTTCACCCTTATAGATGTAAGTAGCCAAAGCGATAGAAATCACTGCGATGACAATGCTGGTACCGGCAACGGTCCAATCCAAATGAATGTCGTAAGACAAGCCACTAGCGCTGACGAAAGTACCGAATGGAATGAAACCGGCAACACAAGTGATCACTGACAATACAATCAATGGGAAGGTCATTGAGAATGGAGCCTCGTGAGGAGTATGCTCTGCATGCAATTCCTTGTTCTCTGTTCCCCAGAAAATACCGAAGTACAGACGGAACATATAGAAAGCGGTCATAGCTGCAACACCCGTCATCCACCAACCCAATACTGGGCTATACTGCATACATGCGGTCAGGATTTCATCCTTAGAGAAGAAACCTGAGAAAGGAGGGATACCTGCGATAGCCAAACAAGAAATCAAGAAAGTGATGTGTGTGATTGGCATATATTTGCGCAAACCACCCATCGTAGACATCTCGTTGCTGTGTACCGCATGGATAATACAACCTGCGCACAAGAAGAGACAAGCCTTGAACATTGCGTGAGTGAAGAGGTGGAACATACCGGCCATGTAACCTAAGCTAGCATGGTTGAGATGTTCTGCAGACTCTGCTGGGAGACAGCAACCGAGGGCTACCATCATGAAAGCAATCTGAGAGATGGTGGAGAAAGCCAACACACGCTTGATATCGCTCTGTGCACAAGCTACTGCTGCAGCATAGAATGCGGTGAAAGCACCAACCCAAACCACTACGCTGAGAGATCCTGGAGCGTAAGTGATCCACAATGGGAAGAGACGGGCAATCTGGAATACACCAGCAACAACCATGGTAGCTGCGTGAATCAATGCACTGACAGGAGTTGGGCCTTCCATGGCATCTGGCAACCAGATATGCAACGGGAACATGGCACTCTTACCAGCACCACCGATGAACATCAGTACCAAGGCAGTCGGCAACATGAATGAACCGGCAGCAAAACCTTCAGCGTCGAATTCGAAACCGAAAGACTTGCAGTAATACCCGTAGATCAAGATACCGATCAAGAAGAACATATCGGCAAAACGAGTGACGATAAATGCCTTCTTAGAAGCTGCGATAGCAGGAGCTGTGGTGTAATAGAAACCAATCAAGAGGTAAGAAGAGACACCCACCAACTCCCAGAAGAGGTACATCTGGAAAATGTTGGTAGCCACTACCAAACCTAACATAGACATTGAGAAGAGGCTCAGGAAAGCATAGTAACGCTGGAAACCGCGTTCACCGTGCATATAGCCGAAAGAGTAGATGTGTACCATCAAAGAAACGGTTGAGATGACAATCAACATCATCACAGAAATCGGATCAAGAAGGATACCCATGTCAAAGTGGAGCGAGCCCAAAGGCAACCACGTCATGTTGTAAGGAGTGAGGGTCTCGAAGACACCGTTCACCCGGTCTGCTGAGAAATATTCGAAAGCCGTGTAATAAGACAAGGCGGTGACTACACCCAAGCTGAGTGTACCGATAATTCCAGCGGTCTTATGGCTGAGCCACTTTCCACAGATTCCCAGGAACAGGAAAGTAAGGAAAGGAAGCAACAGAATTAATAACGTATAATTGTATTCCATGATAGTTTAAATTTTACCATTTCATCTTCTGCAGCTCGTCTACCGAGATGTTCTTGAGCATACGATAGATATTGATCATGATGGCGATGGCTACTGCACTTTCAGCTGCTGCGATAGCGATACCGAAAAGTGAGAAGAAATAACCTTCGTGACCTGCAGGATAAAGCATACGGTTAAACACTGCGAAGTTGATGTCAGCGGAGTTGAGCATCAGCTCGATGGAAAGCAAGATCGCCAAAGTGCTGCGACGAGTCAAAAAGCCGAAAACGCCAGCAAACATCATCACGGCTGAGATAACCAAGACATATTCAATCTGTATCATACCTGTTTCTATTTTTTAGCGTTTACGTGCAATAATCAAACCGGCAACAATACAAGCCAACAGAAGGACACTGACTGCCTCGAAAGGAAGCAGGTAGCCGTTCTCGCCTGTAGAGAGCAAATTCTTACCAATCTCATTGATAGAGTTGTATTCAGCTGCGCCAACAGGTTCGGTAGGAGCACCGAGAGCGGCAACGCCTTCAAACAATCTCTGCTTGAACAACATGAAGAGGAAGATGCCGAAGCCCACCAGCGAAAGGGCGGCTGAAGCAAAGATGCTCTTCTTTGTAGTTTTGCTCAAGACTTCCTGCTGGCCACTGGTCAAGAGGATGGAGAATACGTAGAGGACAATGATACCACCCGCATAAACCATAATCTGTACCGCACCCAAGAAGGTGTATCCCATCAGGAAATACAAACCTGCGGTGCCCAAAAGCACGAAGAGCAGGTAGGTGGCAGCGCGAATAATGCTTTTCGTCAAAACTGTAGCCAAAGACGACAGGATGATGAAGACTGCCAAGAATACGAACATTATGTTTTGTGAATTCATTTTGTTTCAGAATGAGCCAACGGACTGAAATGTCAATGTGCCAAACACACAGTCCAGCTGGACGTTATTCTTTTTTGTGTTACTCTGCGTCGCCTTATTGGCACCCAGGCGGAAGACGCATGTTCACACCTTATTTTATCACTTCTCTTCAACCTTGCTACCTGGATGGTTGAGCACCTTGATGAGTTTGCTACGGTCGAACACCGCATTTTCAAAACTCTGATCGAAGGTGATGGCGCCATGAGGACATGCACGGGTGCACAACTGGCAGAACATGCAAGAGCCAAGGTTGTATTCGTAACGAACGAGACGTTTTTTCTTCTTACCGTCTTCAGTCTGATAAAATTCACTGACCACGTTGATAGTTCCGTTGGGACATGCCATCTGACAAATACCGCAACCCACACACTTGTGCTCGTTGTTTTCATTGTGAGGCATGGTCAAAGAACCACGGAAACGGTCGAACATCACGAGTTCCTTACGATTTTCAGGATACTGTTCAGTGATCTTCTTGGTGAAGAGCTCACGCATGGTGGTCTTCAAACCTACACCTAATGTCTTGACACCACTGACCAGACCTTCAATATAATTCTTCTTTTCTTCTTCCATTGTTATGTCAATTAAAAGTGAAGTCCGAAGGCTACGAGAAGAGCCATCACGACTAGGTTAACCATGCTGATAGGCACGAGGTACTTCCATTCGAGAGTCAGGATCTGGTCAATTCTCAAACGAGGGAAAGTCCAACGCAACCACATCAAAAGGAAAACAACAAAGAAAGCCTTACCGATAAACCATACAAAACCAGGAATATAATCCATCACTGCGTTGAAGCCGTCGAGACCTACAATGTGGAATGGTGCCCATCCCCCTAAGAAAATGGTGGTAGCGATGCCGGCGCAAATGAAGAGGTTCAGGTATTCAGCCAGATAGTAGTAACCGAAGTGCATACCGGAATATTCAGTGTGATAACCGGCAGTCAACTCACTTTCACATTCAGGTAAGTCGAACGGACCACGGTTACATTCTGCGTTACCAGCAATCAGATAGATGATGAAAGCCAATACTGCCGGAATATGACCACGGAAGATGTTCCAACCATAGAGCATCTGGTCGTTACAGATCTCAGAGAAGGACATAGTACCGGTCAAACAGATCATGGTCAACATGGTCAGACCGATTGAAAGTTCATAACTGATAATCTGTGCACCACTACGCATAGCACCGATCAAAGAATATTTGTTGTTAGAACTCCATCCTGCCAACAAGATACCTACCACACCGATACTGGAGATAGCGAGGAAAAAGAAGATACCTACATTGAAGTCGATAATCTGCGCACCCTTGTTCCATGGCAAACATGCAAAAGTAGTGATGGATGCTGTCACAACGAGGAATGGAGCCAAGTTGTGCAAGAACATATCTGTGTTACGCAAATTGATGATTTCCTTGGTCAGCATCTTGAATACGTCACCAAATACCTGGAGCGTACCCCAACGACCTACACGCATAGGGCCAAGGCGGCACTGGAATGCTGCGCAGACCTTACGTTCCATATAGATCAAGGCAATGGCGAATATGGCGTAAAGCGTGACGATCACCAGACCGACCAATACACTTTCCGTCAGGATAGCTGCCCACTCAGGCAAGAAGCTGGTAAGCAAGCTATGCAACCATGTACTAATTACAGAAAAATCAAACATATTTTTTTAATAAAATTAATTTATTAAGACTGGAGCAACAAAGTTGCGACTATCTATCCACATCAGGAACAACGTAGTCTACTGTACCACCGATGGTGATCAAGTCGGCCAACATATAACCACGACAAGCAGTATCCATTGCGGCTACCAAAGGCAGACCGGTAGCACGATAGTGCATACGGTATGGAGTCTTGTCACCCTTGCTTTCGAGAACTACACCAAATTCACCACGGCTAGCTTCTACTGAAGTATAATAAGTACCAGCAGGAACCTTGATGATTGGCTTCATCTTTTCTTGATAGTTGCCTTCAGGGATATTGTCAATGAGCTGTTCGATGATGTTCAAACTTTCCTCGATTTCCTTCATACGGACCATCAGACGGGCAAAGCTGTCGCCTTCGTTGTAAACAATCTCATTGAACTGTACTTTGTCGTAAGCTGCATAAGGATGACGCTTACGAACGTCGCAATGCCAGCCAGAAGCACGGCCTGTACCACCGGTACAACCATAAGAGATGACCTGTTCCTTAGTGAGGATACCCACACCCTTTGAACGTTGCTGGAAAATCACGTTACCAATGAAGATATCATAATATTCCTTCAGGTTCTTACGCATATAAGGAATGAATTCCTTGACACGCTTCTGGAAGTTCGGATGGATATCTGCCATGACACCACCAATGGTGTTGTAGTTCAAGATCAGACGGCCACCGCAAGTTTCCTCGAAAATGTCGAGAATCTGTTCACGGTCACGGAAACCGTAAAGGAAGGCTGTGGTTGCACCAAGGTCCTGGCAAAGACAAGAGAAGAAGAGGATATGTGAGTCGATACGCTGCAATTCATCCATAATGGTACGGATGTACTGTACACGTTCACTGACTTCTACGCCCATAGCCTTTTCAACGCACATACATACTGCATGACGGCTCTGCATAGCTGCGAGATAGTCAAGACGGTCGGTCAGTGCAAGGGTCTGTGGGTAAGTCAGACTTTCGTTCATCTTCTCCACGCCACGGTGGATATAACCCAATACCGGGTCAATCTTCTTGATAATTTCACCCTCGAGACTAACACGGAAATGAAGTACACCGTGAGTAGAAGGGTGCTGAGGACCGATATTTACCACGTAATCCTCTGGACCGAAGATACGGTTCTCGCTGCTGGTATATTTACCGTCAGCACCGAGTGTCCAGCAATGAGTGGTATCAGCCAAAGGCTCATTGGTCATACGGATAGGATTCAGTTCCTCAGGTTTGTCATCCTTACGGAATGGATAGCCCACCCAGTCTTCACGTAAGAAGATACGGCGCATATCCGGGTGACCGGTAAACTTAATACCATAGAAATCGTAGACCTCACGTTCGTAGATATTGGCAATATCCCAAAGGTCGCTGACACTAGGAAGGAAAGGATTTTCGCGGTCAGTGGTAGCGGTCTTCAAGCAAACGCGCTTACCAGTCGCTGTAGACTCCAGATGATAGATAACTCCCAGACCGTCAGCTTCCCAGTCCACACCAGTGAGGCTCACCAAGAAATCCATCTTTTCTTCCTCACGAAGGCGCTTCATTTCAGCGTGAAGGTCAGCAGGAGCGATTACCTTCGGGTCACAAGCGTTCTCTGCTGGAGCTGCAGGAGCAGCGGGAGCAGCAGGACGTGCAGCAGGTCTTGCTACAGCAGGCTTAGCAGCAGGAGCCGCTGGTTTTGCTGCAGTTTCCACTGCTTTCTTTTCGTTTTCGTTTGTCAATTGTGAATTGTCCATAGTCTTATGCTTCCTCCAACTGATTTAAGAGTTCATCGTTCTTCTTCTCCATCTTACGGCTATAAGGGTCGTTTTCCTTACGGTTGGTGGTTCCGAAGAAGTTTTCAACTTTTACTTTTCTCTGCAACTGCATCATACCATAAAGGAATGATTCAGGACGCGGTGGACAACCCGGCACATAAACATCGACAGGAATGACCTGGTCAACACCCTGTACCACATGGTAGGACTTACGGAACGGACCGCCGGAAACGGCGCAACCACCGACAGCAACCACGTACTTAGGATCAGCCATCTGGTCGTAAAGACGACGGAGTACCGGAGCCATCTTGGTGGTAATGGTACCAGAAACTAAGATGACGTCAGCCTGACGAGGACTGTTACGAGTTACCTCAAAACCGAAACGAGCGATGTCGTAACGAGCAGCACACACTGCCATAAATTCAATACCGCAACAACTTGTGGCAAAAGTCAAAGGCCACAAGGAGTTAGAGCGACCCCAGTCAATCAGGTCGTCCAATTTGCGCACGATCACATTGGTACCGTTGGAGTTGAGTTCAGCAACCAACTTCTCAAAGGTCTCGTTGTCTTTAAATTCCTCGTAAGGAATAGACTTGATTTTTGGTTTCTTCATTACTGCCATTTCAACGCTCCTTTCCTCCAGGCATAAGCCAAGCCCAGAACTAAGATAAACAGGAAGAAGATGACGCTAAGAAGTCCTGCAGGACCTAATGAGCGCATCACGATGGCCCATGGGAATAGGAACATCGTTTCCACGTCGAACATGAGGAACAAGATCGCAAACAAGTAGTAACCAATACGGAACTGCATCCATGAGCGTCCACGTGTCGGGATACCACACTCGTAAGCCTCCTCTTTTTGTTCGTTATAGCTGCGTGGTGAAATTAGCTTTGCTAACACCGTTACGACAGCAACGAACAAAATACCTGTCAGCAATGCTGTGACAAATAAGGTAAAGTTCATAGCTCTTTTGTGTAATTATTAATTAAGTTAAATTGTTTCTCGATAGACTTGGATAGTGAAAAAGTACAAAAAAGACGAAATAAAATATCCGCACTGTCGGGATAAGGGCCACCCACAGCACGGAGACGAAAAGGCCAATACACACTCTTGCATATTGCCAAAAAATATTTTGCACGAAGTTGCTTACACTTGTGCAGATGATTTAAATTGCCCTTTTTCACTATGTCCGTCTTTAGGACCGCAAAGATACAAATTTCATTGCGATAAATGGTAGCTTGACTTTACAATTCTTGTGTTAAAAATTTGTTTTCAAGATATATACCGCTTTTCCGTACGTTCTAGCGGGATGAACAGGCTGACGGAACCGCAAGGAGTTATCCGAGTATATCCATATCTTTATCAATGAGTTATACTCATATTTTATTTTTCCATAAGCTGTCAGGGGAGGATTTTTCCTCATATCGCGCCCAGCAAAAAGACCAGTAGCTCTAAAAGAGTAATGCATTTTGCAATCTATCGATAGCAATATGGGAAGATAATGCGCTGAAAATGTCACATTAACAGGGAAGACTATTCACTGACGGCTTATGGTGATCGGACTTAAAAGGTAGGGGCCGGTTTGATGTTCCGATATTTGAATCTTTGTGGTTTGTAGGGACCATGCCTGTAATGCATTCTTACAAATGTTGCTTCTGGCAATATTTGTAAAAATTCGCTGATGTTGGCTGGCGGATGTGTAACTTCTATTTGAAGAAAATTCTTCATTGCTAATTCATTGGCCTTATCAGGTACCATTTAAATAAATCGGGCGACACTCAGCAGAGTTCTAGCAAGCTTGACTCTGCTTTTGCTAGCCACGATTTTCCCGTGGTATATCTTTATTTGTAAATAAACGTCCGATAGATATAATAAACGTCCGATAGATTTAATAAACGTCCGATAGATATAATAAACGTCCGATAGATATAATAAACGTCCGATAGATTTAATATACATTGCCTGATTTTCAATCTATTATAAGTTTATCATATAGAAGGGAGCTTTTTAAAAATAAAATCGACGTAATACGTATGATTTTTCAGGACGCAGCGTCCGTACGGCTAATGGGAATCTAGCCAGCTGACGCGATGTATCGCGTCCCTACAGGTGCGAGAACGTGCGCCTATAGCAAACGATGAGGATAGCGTTTTTAATGACGGTTGGTTGGACGCAGAAATAGCGCGGCAGCTGGCTAGGTTCTCATTAGCCGTAAGGACGCGATACATCGCGTCAGCTGGCTAGGTTCTCATTAGCCGTAAGGACGCGATACATCGCGTCAGCTGGCTAGGTTCTCATTAGCCGTAAGGACGCGATACATCGCGTCAGCCGGCTAGGTTCTCATTAGCCGTAAGGACGCGATACATCGCGTCAGCCGGCTAGGTTCTCATTAGCCGTAGGGACGCGATACATCGCGTCAGCTGGCTAGGTTCTCATTAGCTGTAGATTTCTTGCCCCCGATAACGGGGGAACCAGAAGGGGGTCGCCGATACATCGCGTCAGCCGGCTAGGTTCTCATTAGCTTTCTCTGGTACAACTTAGATAAGTCTGGTGTCACTCAGCATAGCCTTCATTTGCTCAGACTTTCCCCGGAGTACATCTCCATTTGTAAATAAGCATCCGATGTGCATTTCAGGCATTGCTTGATTTTCGGGTTAATATGAATTTTTTATATAGGAGGGGATAGACGCCGAAGGTGAATCACCCCGGCACGGTAAAAAGCGGAGCGGAGTTTTTTGCCTTTTCGGGGTTCTCCACAATGGCTAGTCAAAGACTATCTCTCCCCAAAGCGGGAGCTGTCCGCAGAGCGGACTGAGGGTTGAAAACTAAGGAATGAGGACCGAGAAGGTGCACATATTCCCTACAACAATAAATGTGGGAATATAAGAATATCAAACAGGACACCCTACTGAATAGGTTAAACCTTAGCTTCTACTGGTAAGGAATCCGATGATTTACGGTGTGGAGGTGAGAGCATCATCTATTTTCGTAAGGGTACTACTCTTTCATCAAGGTGGAGCGCCTTTTTCTTCGACATGTTGAAAGTGAAAAACAAGGCCTTTATTGGCCCCTTGCAATACAATAAGCCACCTACCGATAGGAAGTGGCACCATAGACTAAATCAAAGAAGCTGGACGAAAAGGAAAATATCACATGAAAAGTTACCGTTCATACCCCAAAAAGGGATTTTTTCCTTAGATTTTTCTTGTTTATTCAAAATAAAACGTTTCCTTTGTATATGGGTCCTAGAATGGGCCCCACATATTCATCTAATACTAACCATAAAATCTACAGAACATGAAAACTGAAAAAATCGGTGCAAATGCAGGGGTGATTTGGCGTACACTGCACGCTAGTGATTCAGACATGAGCGTTGCGGCTCTTATCAACGTTACGGGGCTGAGCATGTTTGAAGTTTCGACTGCCATTGGCTGGCTAGCCAGAGAGAACAAAATTATTATCAAAGAGACAGAAGAAGGTTGCCTTCTGAATGTTTTCAAAGAATATTATTATTAACCGTACTTATTTCATAAATCCGATAGTAAGAGGTAGTTTCTTAGGAAGCTACCTTTTTTGCAGTCTCCCCATTTGTGGTTACAAAAAGAATCATCACCTACCTTAGCCCTAAAAAATCCAACTGAAAAAAAGTCTTTCACTTGCATCTTTTAGGAAGTTGAACTATCTTTGCAAACATGCTTGAAACCCAAATTCCACAAATTGCGATAGTTACTTCTGATACGTTGACCAGTATTGGATTACGAACCGTCCTAAAAAATATGATGCCAGGCGCTGCACCAATTCTACTGGGCAGCGTGGAGGATTTGATGAAGATTGACGAAGGTCAATTTTATCATTATTTTATCTCGGCAGAAGTATTGATGGACCATTCATCCTATTTCATCAAAAGACACCATAAGACCATTGTCCTGGTGCATGGGAACGAAGGACTGCATTTCCCGAAGCAGTTCATTACCCTCAATATTTGTCTGGAAGAAGATGCTTTGGTACGTTCCTTACTGAAGATAGCAGAAAAGGGACATAGTGCGAAACATCCGAAAGTCGTGGAAATGGCCAAAGAGGCTCCCGATGACGTCCAACTGACCCGAAGAGAAAGAGAGGTGCTGCGATGGATTGTTCTCGGAAAGAAAAACCGCGAAATCGCGGATGAACTGAACGTGACCTTAGCTACGATTATCTCCCACCGCAAGAACTTTATCCGGAAGCTGAATATTAAACGGGTCTCCGGTTTAACCATATATGCCGTTACCCACGGTATCGTCAGAGCAGAAGAAATTTAATTCTTCTGCTCTTTTATTTTAAAGCAGTCCTCTTGCGAACCGTCAGGAACCTATTCCCTTCCGGGGACTCATGGCGGAGTACTCCCATACTTCAGAGACTTTTCCGAAGCATGGAGATTACATATCCTGAGTATTTGAAATACGCGAACTGAAGAAATGGAATACCCTACCCTCAGAATACAAAATCCTCTTAGCAAAGAATGCGGATGATCTTATTCCGCAAATACGACAATCCCCAACAGAAAAAGACGGAAGGTCCTACAGAAAAAGACGGAAGGTCCTACCCACCCAAGCCTCAACCCTTCAGACACTATCGTACATCATAGTTACGGTCGTTGCTTGAAACCCGCAGACGCCACCTTTCACAAAGGGCTCTCCCACCCCTACAAAATAAAATCCCGAGAAGTGTTTTCCTCCCGGGATTTCTTTTATTGCAAATATTTTAAAATTACTTGACCACTACTTTCTGTCCATTGACAATGTAAATACCCTTTGGTAAGTTGGATACAGAATGACCCAAATAAACACCGTCAAGAGAATATACCTTAACTGCAGCACCAGAAGTAGGAACAGCACCGATACCAGTCACTGAACCAACGGTGTAGTGCAAGGCGATCTCATCATTGCAGATTGCCCCCCAAGATGCGCCATGATCTTCCACGTCAGGAGCATATGCACTGTTGAAGACCACACCTGCCGGAACAGTCAATACATAATTGCCCTTGTCCTTAACCACCTTATCCAAAGTCACGGTAAATACGGTGTTCCAAGCATCAGCATCAAAAGTAACCTGGCCCTTGGCTACCACCTCACCGGCCTCGTTCTTCAAAACAACGTTGTCAGAGGTAGCAATACCACCAATGAAGTCCATCTGATCCTTCGGATTCTCCAATGTAATGTCGAACTTACTTAATTCTGCAACTTCACCTTCTGCTGGATTCACACTGACGAAGCGGAATACATTTTGAACCTCAGTCGCACCAGCAACCATGAACATCAAGCGGATTTCTGGATTATAAGTAGCCCCAAATTCAGATACTCCGAAGTCTGCTTCCATCGGATTATAATTGCCATCGTAAACGGTTCCTTCTGGAATAACCAAGAAATAAGTACCAGCATCAGTGATCTTCTGGTCCAATACCACCTCTACATCCAAAGCCTTGCTCCAGTCTTCAGAGAAACTCGGAGTACCCTTGGCTACTTCCTTGCCAAACTGGTCCATCACGACGATCTGCTTGTTGTCATCGAAACCGCCAACCATATCTTTACCTTCGAAAGTCAGCGTGAACTTCTCCAAGAACTCTACTTCGCCTTCAGCCGGATTGACAACACCGTAATTAAAGGTATTGGCAGGCACAAAGAAATCATATTCTACCTTGACGCAACCTTCATCACCACCGAAGGTAATCTTTTGACCTTCAACGTCCGTAACCACCATAACGAAAACGAAACCTGGGAAGCCTTCCAGTTCAGCCTTAGGAAGCTGTACCTTGACCACCTTACCATTAATGGAGACTTGTGCCGGTTCTACAGGAATGGAATAACCACTTCCCAAATTTACCGCTGCCTCTTCCACGGTCTTCACTTCCTTGGCAAAAGTGAAGGTCAGTTCAGAAGGAATAGAATTCAACTTGCCAGCTGCTGGGTCTGGATCAACTTCAACAGTCGGAACACTCTGAACTTTATAATCGAAGGTGAGTTCTGGATTATAAATCGCTCCAAAGTTAGCTACTCCGAAATCTGCTTCGTCAGGATTGAATGAGCCATTGTAGAAAGTACCCTCTGGGACCACCATACTATAATGACCATCCGCCAGAATAGGCTTGTCCAAGATAATCTTAGCCTCAGAAGCAAAATTCTCATAATCCACAGAAATAGTGCCAGTAGCTACCAAAGTAAAGTATTCATCATAAACATGAATCTCCTTGCTGGAGTCTACACCACCGATAACCCCGTCTCCACCGAAAGCGTTCTCGTCAACAAACTTGAGCACGAACTCTCGCAGTTCCTTCACCTCGCCGACAGCAGGGGTGATCTGAGTGCATTGGTAGGTATTAGGGGAACCGAGCAAGTCGTAGTTGATGGTGACAAATCCCATCATATCTCCCACAGTAATGGCTTCCCCGTTCACATCATCAACACGGAGGGACAAACCAAAATAATCCAGTCCTTCGAGCTTTTCCACAGGAATAGATACCGTAACGACCTGACCTTCCACTTTCACCGCAGCAGGGTCGAGATCAACGAAATCTCCCATCCCCACCACCAGAGCAGGCATGGAGGCAGCAGAAATCTGCTGATTAAATGTCATAACGACTTGTTCCGGAGCTGCTTCCAAAGGTCCATCAGCCGGATTGGGACTGACAGAAACAAGGGCTTCTTCCGATACGGCAGTCGTACCCAACCCAGTGACCAGCATACTACTGGCCTGTGCTGGCAGCAGTAGGCAAAATGCCATGACTACTAAAGAAAAATAACGAGTAATTTTTTTCATCGTTTGTATAGTTTAGGTTAATAAATGTTTAGTTGCAAATATAAACATATTTTAAATATCTAAATCATTTTTCCAAAATATTATTGAATAAATCAACAAAAAAACTGCATTACTGTCAAAAAGTAACAGTAATGCAGTTTTATCGGGTCCTCCCCACTCTTTTTTAAGGGAGAATCAGCACCTTAATATAATCGTTCAGACGGAACGGTCCTTTTCCGAAACCGGCCTGTGAATCACTAATCATCAACAGGGTGTTGCGGCCATCCGCTAATTTCCGTCCAAGACACATGCCCTCGTAATTCGCGAAGTTATGGAGGAAAGGAGTATATTTTGTGGTGAACGTAGCCACCAGCGTCTTGACCAGGAATTTATTGGGATCTAACGTTCGAAGGTCTATATCATCTTGAATCTGCCAAGAATGCAAAGGATCCACCAAAAAGAGTTTACAGACGACCTCTGCACTCAAATTTCCCTTCGGGATATCCGCTTCACGTTCCAGCACGAGTACTTTGCCGTCAGGAAGAGCAGTAACCTCAGAGACCCCCAGTACATATATCTTACCAAAATCCTCGGATTTTCCACGGTCCATCCGATAAGCATACTGGGCTACCGGCTGAAGGTGGTCATTAAAGGACTGCAGGCGCAGCAGGTTCTGGGTCTCAGGGTGGGCAGGTCCGGCAACCGTGCCATCCTGGAGCAAAGTACTCTCGGTCATGGTCCAGAACAAATGCTGCTCAGGACTATAGCTCAACGACTCAAAGCCCATATTCGGCACCGTATTCTCCAGAGAAAACATCTTTGGAACCTGCAGTTGACGACCGGTCAAGGTACCGTCCATATTATATTCCAAGATGGACTGGTCCCCTTCCCCCGCGATGAAAACCGTATGGTTTACCGGGAAATAGGCGATTCCTTCCCCATCTCTGACAGACATACCTGATTCATCCAGACGAGGACTCGGATTACCATAGAACCCTTCCAACGCCACCTGCTCTATTTTACCCTCCAAAGAATCCTGTTCAATACGGAAGACATAAAATCCGTCGGTCGGCTCCTTGTCACTGACCACGGCATAACGATGGTCGCCCAAGGGAGTGATGCCACTATAATTGGCAGTACCGATTTTCCATTTTGACAAATTCTGCTGTTTTAATTCCACCGCCCGTTGTGCCAGGGACATCAACGGCACGAGACTCAGGAACAATAAAAATATCTTTTTCATATGCAATGCATTTAAGTAACGGGAAAAAACAACTGCATACCATTTGAATATATGGTTCTTGCCTTGTTTCGCCATTACTGTGCTAAAAATCTGTTTTACTCATCCAGCATCATCTCGAAAATCAAGGGATGTGCTGCTAAAAACATGGCTGCTAAGCCACCAGGAGTGACAATGCTGTCGGGACGCTCGTCAGTCACTGTCACCTTACCGTCCTTCACCAAGTAATATCCGTTATTTTCAGGAATATCCTGGTCGTCACCGACACCGATATGAAGTTCGAAATCCGGATAGACAGAGACAACGGTACGAAGAAATTTCTCTACATTCACCACTCTGGCCATGGCATAAGGTTCCGCACCTGGCGTAGATCCGGCCACGGCAACACGTGCATAGACATGTTCCACCCCAAGTTGTTGCTGGAGATAAGCGATGAAACAGTCCTTCACGCTCTCATCGGTCGCCAAAAGACTTCTGAGCACACATTTGCCGTCCTTTTCTACCACTGCCAGCCCGATTCCCAATAAACGACGCTTACGCCGTGCAACCAAAACCATACCGCCTTCCAAATCACAATCTGCCAAGGCCGCAAAGAAGTCGTTTTCGGAAGGATGCAGCATAAACGGCTGACTATCTGTATGTCTGCGGAAGAAGACATACAAATCCTGTCCCCATTCATCCGGTTGTGTGATTTCTATTTTTTCATCGATGGGACCACTGATGCCCACTTCCTCCAATTTACGATAGACGGCAGTCCAATAGGCCCCATGAGTGGGTTGCTCATAAAAATGCTGCAGCTCCTGGCTACCCGGAATCAGGAAACTCAGAAGACTTCCCTGCTGATACATCCGCCGGTGCGCCTCATGTAATAAGGCGCTAGCCATTCCCCGCTTCCGATAAGGAGCAGCTACGGAAAGGCCTGAAATATAGTTGGCACGGGTCACCGCCCCGTAAAAAGTCATTCGATAAGGTAAGGATTGAACCGCTCCCACCACCTCTCCATCAGGTTGCAGGGTGATATTCGTCTCCTTATCGTATTTCTCGTCAAAATAGATATCCAAGAACTCCTCGGAATCCTGGAAACAGTTTTTCCACAAACTACGTGTTTGCTGTTTTATTTCTTCTTCAGTCAATAACATCTTGATTCAGTATTTATGTTGTAATGAAAACCTCTGTCGTTCAAGGCTTGACAATGACAGTATGCTTGTTCAACAAGAAAGTCGGTTGATAGGAAAGTTTGGCTTTTCTCAGCCCTTCTATACCTAAATCCTCCTCTCGGTTAAGATAAATATATTCAGGAGGTAAGGAACGTGCGAATTCTCTATTGATCATCGTAAAAGCCCCCTCGTAATCCACATCAGCCTTTTCAACACAGATGTCGAAGGTGTCATAATTGATGGGGGCCCCATAAGTGAAGGCCACGAGTTGACCATCCACGCGCAAGGCTCCACCTCTGCCGAACAGTTCCTCCCAATGTTCAAAAGTGAAATTCAGCGCATTCAGTTCTTCTTCGGCGGTCAGACGTCCCTGGGTCTCCTGTCCTTTTTGCCGATGCCAGCGTTCTACCAAAGCCAGACATTCCTGAAAGTCGCCAGGAGTCAGCGGTTGAAATTCATATCCAGGATAGGTCTTGATAAATTTATTGATATGGTTGCGCTTAGGCTGTAATTTTTTCCCGGTCAGCGTGGCCAGACTCTCACGCAGATAGATATAATCGGTAAAAGAAGGATCGATGGAGTCCACCAAACGGTCGGACATCTTCTCAGCCAATTCCTGGAAAATACGGTCACACATCCCCATCAAACGGAAATCCTCTCCTAAGAAATGCGCATCGTCCATCATATCCTGTAGGACTTCACTCCAGTCTCCGTTTCCTACCGGAAAAAGATAAGCAAGTTTACCTTCAGCTCTGAACCGGAACAAAAGCCATTCTTTGTGAAAGACCAGTTCCGTGCCATAAAGGAAACGCCAACTCATCAAATTCATAAAATTCAGATCGCAGTTCCTGCATTCTGTGGTATATACCTGTCGCTGTACAGGTTGGCAGTCGGATAAATCGATGGGACGAAAAAGTAATTTGGACATCATATGATTTTAATAGAGGAAACGCCGTGTGATCACGCCCTTAAAGGTGTTTACCTTTAATTCCACGGAATCCTGTCCTTCGACCAAGGAGCCGGCATAAGGATAAATGGGACAGGAAAGATAGGCATTCTGCGTATAGAATTGCGTATCTCCCTTTTGATCATGAAACAGTTCCAGTTTGAGTTTATGTGTTCCGGTAGAAGTGGTATCCAACCCATGGTCAATAAATCCAAGAGCATGCTGTCCACCACCGGTTTTGATTCCTACCAGTAGATTGATGTAGCGTTTACAGGGCCACAATGATTTCACCTCAAGAGGGTCTGTCTTCATCTCCTCCAGCTGATCCTCTTCCACCGGAAGGGGCGAAAAGACGGTGTTGGCTCCCTGTAGGGTGACCGTTTTTCCCTCCTCCGCATCCAGGTATAAAGCTAAGATGCGATATACTGTGTCAGGTACAAGCCCCGACACAGTATTCTGTATTTTACGGACGCTCCCATCGTCCAGAGACAGACGATAGGCCCTTCCTGTCAAATCAGTGGTCAACTCAGCCAGATCCTGACGATAAGCTGGTAGTGCCTGCTGGTGGTCCTCACAAGCACAGAGCATCAGCCCCATGGCGAGCAGCCACCCTCCAATACAACGGTTCCTCATTGAGCAGCCATTTGATTACGCAACGGGTTAGCGTACATATTTAAGATACAGGTTCTCAAGAAGTCCTCGTCCTTGTTGGGAAGGTCAACCATAGCCACCCGTTCATTGACATAAGCCACCACCTGCTGTTTCTCTTCAGCAGTATAATGAGCTGCAAACTCCTCGGTACCGCTCAGCCAGTCGCAGGCAACATAGTTGATAGGATACAGACGGTAACCAGCATGAATGGCCTGATCCATACGGCGGGCAATCTCTGCAAAGATTTCTCCCTTTGGTAGATTTGCGACCTCTGGCAACCAGGTGTTGATACAGGGAGTCAGCTGATAATGAATGTGTCCCTTATAACCGAAGATACCGGTCTTCATGTTGATCAAATCATCCTCTCTGCTTTTCTTGAAGCCCTCAATATCCCGTTTCTGCTGGAATTCCTTGGCCTTCAGATAATCGCAAGGGTCAAACTCGTAGGAGATGGACACCGGACAGATGTTCAGAGAGGCCAGTCGTTCCACAACGGAACCTTCTCCCCCCATAGCCATCATTTTCAGCACCGACTCCTGCGTTCTGTCGTTGGCATCCTTTGCCCGACCTTCACGCTGCGCGATCCAAATACTCTCATGCTTATCGGCGATGGCAAAATGCATGTACTTACTCATACGCTGACTGCTCATCAGCATCTCCCGCATAGAAAGAGAGCGCTGCACAATAAACGACTTGTTCACACGTACCAGTTTCTTGATCCAAGGATAGATCAACAAATTGTCACCGATCGCGATTTCTACCGTACTTGGGAAACCCTGTTTCAGAAGGAGAATGGAAAGAAAAGCGGAATCCAACACAATGTCCCGATGATTGGAGACGTAGGTATAATTGATGCTCTTGTCGACAATTGCGGAAGCGTCCATTTCAAACCCGGTGCAACATTTTTCCACCAGATTGTGCAACAACGGGGCGATAAAGGTTTTCTGGAATTCCAGATTATCCCGACAGCCACACAACTTCTGCTTCAGCAAATCCATAGGAACTTCCGGATAGAAGTATTTAACAATGCCGCAGAACTGTTCGTCAGCAAGCAGTTCCTCAAATACAGCAGGTAACTCTTCAGGAGAGTAAGGACGAATATCGTCAAATTCAGCAGGTATAATCATAGTAAAAAAAGTACGAAGTTATTATTATTCTATATTACCCTAATCTATGCAAATTGTGGATGTTTTCCCGCCACTTGCCAGGTTTCTTCAGTTTTACCTTCGCAAGATGCAGAAAACATCCACAAATATAATCAAAATCATTCAATAAAGAATTGAATGAGGTCTTAGAATTTTCCTTCTATAATGTCAGAAAGTACATCTTTTATAGGCACACCTGCTGCTCTGACCTGCTGAGGAATAAAACTGGTTGCCGTCATTCCTGGGGTCGTATTGATTTCCAGCATATTGATCTGCTCCTTTCCTTTCTCGCCCGAAAGAATGTAATCGATTCGGATAATGCCGTAACAATTGAGAATGGCATAAATGCGGCGGGTCAGTTCGCTGACCCGTGCGGAAGTTTCCGGAGCCAGTCGAGCTGGGGTGATTTCCTCTGACTTATTATTGTACTTCGCCTCGTAATCAAAGAATTCCTGAGTCGTCACCACCTCAGTAATAGGGAAAGTCACGATTTCGGTAGCGGACTTACGGTAGCAACCACAGGTAATCTCTGTTCCCACCATCATCTTCTCCACCATGACCTCGTCACTTTCTTCCATCGCCTTCTCAATGGCGGGACGCAGTTCGGCCAAAGATTTCACCTTGGTCACACCAAAACTACTGCCACCGGCATTCGGCTTGACAAAACAAGGGAGACCCAGACGGGCAACCATTTCTTCCTCGGCCATCATCGGTAATCCCTTACGGACCAATACCGAATCGGATATATTTACCTCGGGGAAGGCACGCAGGTAATTATTGAGGGCAAACTTATTGAAGGTCAAGGATTCCACCAAGACGTCACTCGTGGAATAAGGCATGCCGATCAAATCAAAATAACCTTGGAGAATACCATTTTCTCCGGGAGTACCATGGATGGTGATATAGGCAAAATCAAAAGAATGATGCCCGTCGGACGCCGTAAAAGAGAAATCGTTGCGGTCGATGGCACAAGTCTCTTCGCCATAATGTGCCTGCCATTCCTTTCCCTTCATCTCTACGACATAACAATCATATTTTTCTTTATCCATGAACGAAAGAAGACCTTCCGCACTACGCAAGGAAACACCGTATTCGGAGGAATCTCCTCCGGCTACTATAGCAATTGTCCTTTTCATTTTAATTTGGTAAATATTTTGTGTGTTAAGTTATTTAGCTATTCCTGCGATATAGTTTCGCCAACGTTCCAGGAGTTGTGCCATATCCTCCGGCATCTCTGCTGAAAAATCCATTTCCTCCCCGGTCTTTGGATGCTGGAACCCTAAGGTCTTGGCATGCAGCGCCTGACGGGGACAGACGGCATAACAATTACGGATGAAGGCATTATAATTGCTCGATTGTGTACCGCGAAGAATCTGGTCACCCCCATAACGTTCGTCATTAAACAACGGATGACCGATGTGCTTCATATGGACTCTGATCTGATGTGTTCTTCCAGTCTCCAAAATACATTCCACCAAGGTGACATAACCAAAGCGCTCCAGCACTCGGTAATGGGTAACCGCATGTTTACCGATTTCGGATTTCGGATCAAATACCGCCATCTGCATCCGGTCACGTGGATTGCGGGCAATATTACCTTCGATACGTCCCTCGTCCTCCATCAAATTTCCCCAGACCAAGGCACGGTAGCGACGACGCGTGGTCTTGTTAAAGAACTGGGCACACAACTTGGTCTTGGCATCAGGTGTCTTCGCCACCACCAGAAGTCCTGAGGTGTCCTTGTCAATACGATGACAAAGTCCCACACTAGGATCATTCGGATCGTAATCGGGATTGTCTCTCAGATGCCAGGCGATGGCATTGACCAAAGTTCCGGTATAATTTCCACAACCCGGATGAACCACTAATCCTGCGGGTTTGTTGATGACCATCAGTTCACTGTCTTCATAGACCACCTCCAAAGGGATATCCTCCGGATCAATCCGGTTCTCATACCGAGGACGGTCCATCATCAAAGTGACGACATCAAACGGTTTCACACGATAGTTGCTCTTAACCGGTGTGCCATTGACATGAAGATACCCAGCCTTTGCGGCCGACTGTAATCGATTTCGTGAGGTATCGGGAAGATGGTCCAATAAAAACTTATCAATTCTGACCAACTGCTGACCTTTGTCAGCCACGATGCGGAAGTGCTCATAAAGTTCTCCACTTCCTCCTTCTCCCTCCTCCAGTTCTAAATCGTCTTCATCGACGATTTCCGGATCTGTCAAATATAAATCTCTTTCTTTATCTATTAATTCTTGCTCCATGCAATTCTATTATCATTCAAACAAAGCATCTCCCTCACTTCCCTTTGACGAACTTCCTGACAAAGAGTCGGTGAATGCGGATTCATAAAAATCATCACCTCCACTGTATTCTTCTTCCACCTGTCCATCTCCGACCACCAAAGTAAGCGGAGTACGGACAGAGACCATGGATCCGGGCTCCTGGACCTTTCCGTTCACTTTGATCTCATACACCCAGTTTCTATCCCCCAGGATGTATTCCGGCGGTGCGATTCTGAACCCGCGGGCTCTCAGTTTCATTTCCGCCTCACGCATAGAACAGTTACCGGCGATATCTGTCGGCAAAGCCACCCGGCGTTCCTGAGTGGAATTCACAGCCATATAGATCCATCTGCCTGGTTTGACCTTGTCTCCCGGACGGATGGACTGGTCCAGAATAACGCCCCCAGCCATTCTTTCAACATAGCCTGTATCGTTGACCTCTCCCTTGAGTCCGAGACTCTCCAGTTTGAGAATAGCCACTTTGGCATTTTCTCCTTTGAGGTCGGGCATTTCCACGTATTTTCCGTGCAGGGTGTAACGGTCGATCAGCAACAGGCCACCCAGAATCACCACAACGACAAAAAGCACCATGCCCAAAATATTCGTACAGAAAACAGAAAGAAAGATATTTTTAAAGGATCTTGATTTTTTCATGGATATAAACTTAAAACAAAACCAAAGTGCCCCGGCCTCATAGGAATCAAGGCATTGCGGGACCTCTTTTGCGTGTCAAAGATACTACAAAAAAACGAGAGAAGTAAAAAGTCTCAGAAGAAACTTTACTTCTCTCGTTATATCTTTACAGACCTCAGCAACGAGGATTAATTCTTGCCGTGAACTTCATCAGATACGGTCAATTTCTTGCGGCCCTTTGCGCGGCGAGATGCCAAAACGCGACGACCATTAGCGGTCTGCATACGCTGACGGAAACCATGCTTGTTGTTTCTCTTTCTGTTGTGAGGTTGGAATGTTCTTTTCATTTTATTTTATGCTGTTTTATTTATTAATTCTATTTGGCACACGATGATAGTATGCTGTTACGGGCGGCAAAGTTAGAGAAAAAATCTAAAATACCCAAATCCGCACCACTTTTTTTCATTTAAAATGAGTTTTTGAGGCTTATAAATCAACATTTTCGCCCCGTTCACCTCATTTCTCCGTAATTTCGGAACGCAAAGACTTATTTTTCTGCGTAGCGCTTAGCCTGTTCTGCTATGAGCGATGCGTCATCAAAGTAATTGATCTTCATCGCACGACGTACGTCGTCCAATGTCTGAGCGGCTACAGCACGGGCGTCTTCACTACCCTTCTTGAGGATGTCGTAGATGGCAGGGATGTCCTTTTCCAATTCCTTACGGCGCAGACGGATAGGTTCCAATGCTTCGTTGAGGATTTTTTCAAGGAATCGCTTACATTTAACGTCACCGAGACCACCCTTAGTGTAATGGGCCTTCAGTTCGTCGAGTGAAGCGTAGTCATTCCAATATCGCTCGAAGTGCTCAGGACGGCAGAACGCATCCAAATAGGTAAATACGCAGTTGCCTTCCAAGTGACCAGGATCACTGACATTCACATGGAGAGGGTCCGTATACATGGACATGACCTTCTTATGCATTTCATCGGCACTTTCTGAGAGATAGATGCAGTTACCCAAGGACTTTGACATCTTGGCCTTACCGTCAGTACCCGGCAAACGCAAACATGCGGCATTATCCGGAAGCATGATAGAAGGTTCTACCAAAGTTGGACCATAGATATGATTGAAACGACGTACAATCTCAGTGGCCTGCTCCAACATCGGCTTCTGGTCTTCACCTACAGGAACTGTAGTGGCACGGAAGGCGGTGATGTCCGCAGTCTGACTCACAGGATAGGTAAAGAAACCTGCAGGAATGCTCGCGTCAAAGCCACGCATCTGAATTTCAGACTTAACCGTTGGGTTACGCTGCAGACGACTGACGGTTACCATATTCATGAAATAAAAAGTCAACTCGCACAATTCAGGTATCTGACTCTGGATGAACAGGGTGACCTTCTCAGGATCCAAACCACAAGACAAGTAATCCAAAGCGACCTCAATCACGTTCTGACGTACCTTCTCTGGATTATCCACATTGTCTGTCAATGCCTGTGCATCAGCAATGAACACAAACATCTTTTTATAATCACCGGCATTCTGCAACTCCACACGACGTCGCAAAGAACCGACATAATGTCCGATATGCAAGCAACCGGTAGGACGGTCTCCCGTCAAAATTACTTTCTCATTTGCCATAATATCAATTTTTCTAGGCAAAGTTAGCATTTGTGCGGCTTAAGACAAAACAAATTGCGGAATATTTGATTTCGGGTCATCAAGTTAAGTGGGGTACTGTAGGACGTAAGTGGGGACCGCTCATACTTAGGATACCCCTCTGCCCATCCAATGGAACAGTAGAACTTCCCTTCCGGTAGTTTACTTTTAGCTTCTCTGCCGGCACAGGAATGTCGGGCTCCTCCACTGCTCTACTTTCTCTTTTTCTTCCCAACCGGGACAGGCACGCCATTATCTTCACAAGCCTTCTTGAGATTGAATAAAGGTTGGTTGGCTTTATCAAAATAAGGATTGGGGACATGTGACTCCATCATCATCTGCTGAATCTCCTTCACCACCTCTGGATGCTCAGCAGCGACATTGGTCTGCTCGCTCTCGTCCTGATTGACGTCATAGAGTTCCACCTTTAATCCTTGCCGCATGTCGGCAACGACGCCTTTCCAATGCTGATACCGAACCGCGCAACGTGGCTTGGTCTCATAGATTTCCCAATAAAGATATTTATGTTGCTGCTGTGCTTGATCGTTGCCCAACAAGGTGGGAAGGAATGAAATACCGTCCGTCTTCCCCTTCACCGGTTCTCCGGTCAGTTCTGACAACGTGGGCAGTACATCCCAAAAAGCAGACACATGGTCGGAAACTTTTCCGGATGGAACCTTACCCGGCCAATAGGCGAAGGTCGGAGTGCGGACACCTCCCTCGTACATGCTCCGTTTTTTGTCACGGAGTTTACCGGAGGTCTCAAAGAATTCCAACGAACCCATCTGTCCGTGGGCACCATTGTCGCTACTGAAAATCACCAATGTATTCTTCTCTATGCCGAGATCACGCAAGAGATGAACCAGTCGTCCCACATCTTTTGACATACGCGAGGTCATGGCTGCATGTATCTTCATATTTTCCGGCCAATCCCGGTCGGCATATTGTGCCAAATCTGGCACTTGGTACTTGATATGGGGAATGGTGTAAGCCAAATACAGGAAGAAAGGACGTTCGGCATTTTCCTTGATAAACCGGAAAGCGTCCTGGGTAAACAGATCATGGCTGTAATCCTTCTGTACCCCATGCTGATTGTAGACGACCTTTTTACCGTCTCTCCATAGATAAGGGGGATAATACTCATGCGCCTTCGTCTGGTCGGTATAGCCAAAGAAATGGTCAAATCCCTGCTGATTGGGATTACCTGAATTGGAATAAGCTCCCAGTCCCCATTTTCCGATACAAGCGGTGGCATAACCAGCACGCTGCATCAGTTTACCGATGGTTTCTGTATTTTCCTGTAAAGGTAGCTGTCCGTCCGGATAATGTGGACTGTTGGCTCTGACCAAGGCATGTCCGGGATGCAGACCGGTCATCAAAACGCAACGGGAAGCGGCACTGACGGCATTACCGCAATAATGATCGGTGAAAATCAACCCACGATGGGCCAGACTGTCCAACTCAGGAGTCTGGATTTTTTGCTGTCCGGTATAGCCTACTTCTCCATAGCCTAAATCGTCACAAAGGATGTAGACTACATTCGGTTGGTCGGCATGTTCTTGGGCTTGAAGCTCGGCTCCACACCACATACTTAAAGCCATTACTGGGATATAATACTTTTTCATTTTACTTTGAGGATAGATTATTTGTTTGAAAAAGAAAATCGCATGGGTTACCCAACTCTACGAACCCGTAAGAATATGGTGGATATATACCATCAGTATATTCATACGACGCAAGATATGGTAAATCTCGGTTCAGTTGGTTTCACAAAAGTAGAGACGGAAGTCAGGAAAACATATAACTATTGTACAATAAAATAGAAAAATCGGTTCTTCACCAGCAAAATGGACAATTGTCAAGATTTTCAGCGGCTAGGGTGATCCTGGTAACAGTACGAAACTCAGTAATGGAGGAATGTAAAAGGAGAATCGAATGGGTAGCCTATACAGAAGTGCACAGGGTGCTTCTCCCTCCCATGGATGAATCAATAGCGCATAATCAATGCCTATAGGGAGCGGCCACTACAGTTCGGAAAAGCACCTCCATAGAAAACGTCCCCCGGCATTTACGGAACGGGAGAACCAGTTCACCACTTGTGATCAACCGTCATTGCCCCAGACTCCTGTCCTAACGACAACCGGACCAAGATAAAGAGCGATCTATTTTCTCTTAAGCAAGAAAAATTTTTATCTCCTAGGAGATAAATTATTTTCTCCAAGGAGATAAACTTTTTTCTCCCTTGAGAAAATCAGCCTAGAATTGTTAGTTTATATTTCTAATATACCAACATTTATTGTTGTAGGGTATATGGACCCATCGGTTATCCCGTTATCGAGAGCAAAAAGTCGAATTCATCATCTCTGCGTCACTCAGCAGAGATTCCAAGCGAGCTTGAAGGGGATGCTGATGACACCCGAATTATCTAAGTTGTACCAGAGAAAGCTAATGAGCACCTAGCCGGCTGACGCGATGTATCGCGTCCCTACCCGTGCGGCCGCCAGTCCGTGCGGCGTACAGTCCGTGCGGTGGAGAATGTATCGGTACATTCGCGTTCTCATTTGTCGTACGGACATTTCCACAACGAAAAATAGGCTTACCGCGACTTTAAAGTACTTTCTTACGCCACTTGTTCTGGCGCAAATAATACCAGGCCATCAGCATAGAAGGAACGCCATACACAAACTCGCAGGTCCAACAAACCGCCAGAGACGACTTTAAATGAAATATCATTAGATAAATATAAGCACTATACACAACCAAGGCGGAAAACTCAATCCACAAAGCTTCCCGGGTATTACCGGTCCCCAATACGGAACTCAATAATATACGTTGTGGAATCGTGAAAATGTAGGAGAGCACCAAGACATAAAGCGGTGCGACTCCCAACGACATCAGTCCCGCATCATCCGTATAGATGGCCATGACCCATTCCGGGAAAATACAGACAAGGATACCTAGAGGTATCAGAATATAGAATCCCAATTTGATGGTACGCCAAATCATAGGCAATACCGCATCCATTTCTTTCTGCCCCATTAAGTTACTAACCAGGGTACTGGCCGTCGATGCCAAGGCACTGATGGTCATATAGAAGAAAGAGGAGATATTTCGTATGATATTGGAGACTGCCAGTTCCTTTTCACCGAGATGTTCAACAGCCAGGAAGAAAAGAAACCAAGTAGCCAGCGACAAAAAGTTCTGCACCATTGTCCAGATGGAAATACTGACAATCTTGTGTAAGAAATGACGACGAAAATGTGGACGGAGATGGAGACCGAATTTTTTATAGTCCAAATGGTAACGGGTATAGACTATAAAAAAGACCATGGAGACGCCTTCTGCCAAAACAGAACCGATGGCAGCGCCGGCGATACCTAACTCCGGCATACCCAATTTACCGAAAATCAGGATGTAGTTGAAGAAGATATTGCTCACAACCATAATGACCGAGTTGAGTGTCAAGGTCTTGGTTTGGGTCGTAGCCACATAGAAAGCTCGGAACATGATGGCCACATAAGCAAAGAAAAAGCCGTAGACACGACAGGTCAAGTACTCATTCGCCGCATGGAAGACAGCGGGTGAAGAGATAATCTGCTGCAACATCAGCGGACCGAATGCCTGAATAAGTCCAAACAGCAAGAAAGCGACGAAGATGAGCAGCAACAAACTATGATAGAAGATATTTCCGACTTCCAGCAGATTGCCTTCGCCATTTCTTCGTCCCATCAGAATCTGAGCTCCGGTACCGAGTCCTAATCCCAAGACAAACACCGCGATATAGAAAATACCCCCAAGAGCAGAGGCACCGAGCTCCACCTCTCCCACACGTCCCAAAAAGGCCGTATCGGTCATACCCACCAATTGCTCCATCAAGACGCTGATCAACACCGGATAAGCGATCTTCCATATTTGTCCGTAACTATAACTCTTCATACGGCTGCGAAGTTAGTGATTTTTTCAACAAGTAGCAATAAGAAGAAATACACTATCAGTACCCCATAGAACCCAAAAAGCGGACAGAACCTTGATTCTGCCCGCTTTATGTTATATTTCAGCGAAAAGATTACTTCGCCAAAGATTTTTCAATCTGTGCCTTTGCACTGGCAACAGCTTCGTTGTATGCCTTCAAAGCAGCGTCCTTGTCAGCACCCTCAGCCTTGTTGGCAGCTTCGTAAAGATCCCAAAGTTTGAATTCCTTAGCAGCAGCCTTCTGTGCTTCTGTGTAAGCAGCAGCGGCCTTTTCAGTAGCAGCTTCAGCATCCTTTTCAGCATATGCGTGCTTGTAACCCTTTACCTGCTCCCAGTAACCACGAGTGAAGTCTGGGAATTCTACAGCAGCGCAGTTGTTGTCCATAGACAAAGAACCGAGTTCTGCGAGACAGCACCATTCAGCCAAGTCATAAACATCCATATCGAGTGGAAGACCATTCTGCAAACAGTAAACCAAACGAGAGTCCATGATGAAGTCCATACCACCATGACCCATTTCACGACCTAATTCACCATACTTGCTCAGAATTGGGTGATAGTACTTCTTTACCAAAGCGTCATATTCTGACTGTGGCAAGAAACCGTGAGAGGAAAGATTATCAACCTTTGGCTGAACACCGCTAGATTCCAACTGACTCTTGTCCAAAGCGATTTGTTCATAAGGATACTTAGTAGCATAACCCTTGGTACCGGTCAACTTAAACAAACGGTTGTAAGGCTGTGGGTTCATTACGTTGTGCTGGATTTCAACTACCTTACCGTTTGCTGTACGCATCAAAGTAGTGGTGTGGTCACCATTGCGGAAATCCTTGCATTCTTCACCAGTCTTCTTTTCAACATATTCCTTACCGTGAACAGACTTAGTGTCCATAGCAATCAAAGTAGTGAAACGGTCACCACGGTGAATATTCATGCACTGTGCAACTGGGCCAAGGCCGTGAGTAGCGTAAACGTCACCACGGTTTTCCATGTTGTACTTCATACGCCAGCCTAACTTAGTTGAATCTGTGCCATTAGGATTTGACCAATAGTAGCCCCAGAAATCATCCAAGTTGTGGATGTAAGCACCCTCTGCACGAAGAACTTCACCGAATACACCAGCCTGAGCCATGTTGAGTGCGTTCATTTCATAATAGTCGTAGCAGCAGTTTTCAAGAATCATACAGTGCTTACGAGTAGTTTCAGAAAGATTGATCAAGTCCCAGCACTGCTGTAAGTTCATAGCAGAAGGAACTTCGATGGCAGCATGCTTGCCGTTTTCCAAAGCACATTTAGCTACAGGGAAGTGGTGTTCCCAGTCAGTAGCGACATAGACGAGGTCGATGTCAGGACGCTTGCAGAGTTCTTCATATCCCTTTTCACCATAATAGATGTCAGCAGGCATCAAACCTTTGTTCTTTAAGAACTTCTGGCAATTTTCTGCACGGTTCTTCTCATAGTCGCAAAGTGCAACAATCTGCACACCTGGAATATGAGTGAAACGGTTCACTGCACCTGGACCACGCATACCCAAACCGACGAAAGCCACACGTACGGTCTGAAGTTTTTCTGCTGTTAAGCCGATTACGTTCTCCTGACCAGCTGGACGTTCTGGAGTGTCCACTACGATAGTTCCTTTTTCCCAATGCCATGGAGTACCATAAGCAGAAGTTGAAGACTGGGGTGTGTCATTGGTCTGACACCCTACAGCCAAGACTGCCGCAAAAGCGAGAGCTAAAATTTTGTTCAATTTCATAAAAGGATAAAATATTTAGGTTAAAAATGAAAATGCTAACGCATAAGTTTGCACAAAGATACTTATTTATTAAGAGGAATACAATTTTTTACGAATAAAATAAAACTTTTTAAGATTATATATTTACCTCTTATCGGGCAGATATGGGCCGACACCACGCAGGATACAAAACAAGACCTTCTTGAAAAATATATTTTTCAAGAAGGCTCACCAGTGTTAGACCTTAAGCCCGATCAAAGTTCAGGCAAAAATAATCCAATCAAAGCAACGGCTACATGATACGAAAAGCCACGGGTACACTCATCCAACTAGGTACCGGTTTACCCTTATCAAAGGCTGGTAAAAATCTAGGAAGCGTTTTTACGACGCGAACAACCTCTGCGTCCATTTCTGGTGAAATCCCATTTACAATCTGCACCATGCCTATAGAACCATCCTTTTCTATACGAAACCTGACATTGACTGTTCCTTCCAATTTCTGCTTCACAGAGATATCTGGGTAAACGAGATGACTCGAAATGTACTTTAACAAGGCTTTAGCACCACCAGGGAAGTAAGCGGGTCTACAATCTTTCTTTGCAAGCGTATTGGCGTCAGCCATAACAGCATCATCAAAATCCTGTATTGCCGTTTGTTTGCTCAGTTCTTCATTTGAACTAGCGAGCGGTCCAAATTTAACTGCATAGCGGTTCGTGTCTTTATTATAATCAAACATCGACAATACAACTCCCTGCGGAGCTTTTGATTGCAAGGCCAAAATGGGATTTCCTTGTTCGCCGAAGGTATAGATTGCCAAAACCTGCTCTGAAGTATCTACATTGGTCAAAATGAAGGCAACATCTTTATGGTGTTCACTTTTACCTACACAATAGGAATACGAGTTAGAAAATCGATTAGAGAACCTGGGGATAAAAAATTTCCATTGGGACTTGCCTTCAATATGATTGGATTTTAAAAAGTCCAAAATAGCCATAGGCAATTGAGAGTATAAAAAAAGGACTCTCTTCCTGTTCTTTGGAATATATTCAACGCAAGATTGCAACAATTTGTAATCCTTATCCATCAGCAAAGCTGCAGCCGGGATATAGCCTCTTCTACCATCTGACGTTTTCACCTTACACCAATTACCTTCAATGGTTAATAAATCCAATGGTTCACCAAAGGAAAGCATTTTTACAGATTTACTAGCCGTATCGGGCTTTTTAAACATCTCAACGGAAGAGTTTGTATAACACCGCATCGTTTTCTTTTGGTTAATTTCATTAACGAGAGAAATCTCAGTAAGCGCAGAAGTTGATTGCGTAGAAAAGGCAGAAACGAATGGCTGCAATAACGCCAAACATAATAATAACTTTTTCATAATATATTTTATTTATCACTTGTCAATATAAATAACACCTCTATCTAATCTTATAAAAGAGTAAACCAACCATCGTTTAAAAATAATTCCACAAACGAATGACAGCTTTTATCATTTATTAAATCATATATTAACACAAAGGTAGATATTTTTAATTTATATTTAATGTTTTGTGATAATAAAAAAGATCATAAGACCTTATTCGTTATTATTATCGATTAAGCGGCTGGGATCAAATGAAGCCTCTTGCATCACAGCAGATAAAGGGGAAGACTCTACAGAAACTAAGAACACCAAAGAAATAAATTACTGGAAGGCTCATTCAGAAGTTGAGGTTGGTAGGGAAATTATTGCCAAATATTCAGTTTCCGAAAAAGAAACAAAAAAGGTGTGGAACTAGTTCCACACCTTTTCTATTATAATCGTATAAAATTGGATTTATTTATCCATACTCTTCAAGTAAGTATCAAAAGTGATAGCCTGCTTGTGGTTAGGTTTGATCTGCAACATGATGTCAGTGTACTGACGAGCTTCGTCAAGCAAATCCAACTTAATGCCACGGAAAGCCAAATAAGTAGCAGCTTCAAACTTAGCAGCTTCAGTCTTTTCACGACCTTCCATCATCTTCAAAGCTTCTCTGTACAATTCAGTTGGCTTGTCTTCAGGATTTGAGCTGTCGATAGTATTGATACGTGCACGGAACAACATCGCCTGATAAGCATCTGGTTCTTTCTGCAAAACATCCATGAATACGGAGTCACCTTCTGCGATGTATTTCATCTTCAAATCCATTGGAAGGCTGTCCTGCTTACTAGCATACATGAACATCTGACCAAAACCTAAACGGTCGGAAAGCTGAACCTTATCCTTAGCCAAGTCCATAAAGGTACGGTAAGTATCGATGGCCTTGTCAAATTCCTTATTACGACGGTACAACTTAGCCAATTCTGTGAAACCCTTCAATTTGCTAGAGTCTGTGTGCAAAGCCTGTTCATAGAAACCGATAGCTGCAGGAATATCACCCATTTCCTTCTTATAGTCTGCTGCATAAGCAAAGTCAAGATACAAATAAAGTGAATCGTTGAATTCCTTCTCGGTGATGTACTTCATATCTTCTACCACCTTAGCCATTTCTGTTTCGTAATTGATAGAGTTACGAGCGTTTTCAACAGAACTGAAGAACTTCATACGCTTGATCATCAAATTATTTGGAGCGATAGGAAGTAATTCAGCAACAACCTGACCTACCTTGTCGACCTTCTGTACAGAGAACAAAGACATCAAGTAGTTTTCACATGAACGGATGTTCAACTGATCCTTTGGACAGTTTGCATAGTAAGACTCGTAAGCCTTTACCGCATCCTTGTATTCGCTCATATTGTAAGCGATATCACCCAATTCCTTGTCAGCCTCGAAGTTGTTTGGCTCAAGAGTCTTGATGCGCTGCAACATTTCAACAGCTACGTGTGGGTTTACATTCTTATATACAAAAGCATTACGCTTCAATGCTGGGATGTTGTTAGGATCCTGCAACAAGACTTCGTCATAACGCTGACCAGCACCACCGTAGTCCTTACGCAACAAACATACTTCACCACTGAACATCAAACCGGGTACATAGTCTGGTGCTACTTCATAAAGCATTTTAGCACACAAGTTTGCACCAGCGTAGTTGTTCTTATCAAAGAAGAACTGACCAACGCTCAACCATTGCTCCTTGTCCTTACGTAATTTACGCTTCAGTTTCAAAAAAGCCTTGTTTGCTGCATCAGGATCAGAAAGCTGCAAGTCAACTACCTGAGTAGCCAATTCAGCATATTTCTCATCCATAGGAGGTACTTCATAACCCTTCTGTGCGTGTACACTTCCCGCTCCGACTAAGATCATTGCAGAGAGAACAATTGTACGGAAAAATGTTTTCTTCATTATCTGTATAATATTTTTGTTTGTTTCTAAAGATTTTGCTCTAGTCTTTGATTATCAAGCCTACAACCTAAATAAGTCGTGCAAAATTACGCATTATTCATAAGAAACACAACTTTTTCCAGTTAATATTATCGATTTGAGCAAATAAAACACTAATCTGCACCTATATGCCGTCCTTTTACGATAAAAACTGAAAGATTTATACAAATGGTAGTATTTATTAAAATTTTGAAGGCGGTGAAAGTGAAGAGTTGCGGGCAACTGAGGTACACGAAGTATACGTAAAAGTTGAGAATGATGTGCGCTGCTGGTACGCAACCTAAATTCTGATGTAAAAAGAGTGGAAAATGGGAGGAATGGGAAAAACCGGGCATACAAAACTACGGAAGGGAATTGCCCCTGTTGACCGAGGGCGGTTGTGAAATGAAAATGTTATACGGCTTCTTCCCAAACGAATGGGAAAGGGAGAAAAAAGCAGAAAAAAAGTGCCCTATTGAAATAGAGCACTTTTATTCTAGGATTCTCTAAAGCTCACCGTCTTTACTTGAACAGGAGCAATCGGTAACATCTGTGAATCTTTACAGATAATCAACTGCCCACGCTGACCTTTCAGGAAAAAGTAGAACAGCTGCACATTCGACTGTCGGCGCGGGTCAGTGGTAATGGCATAGACGGAACGTAAGAGCGGATAATCTCCGGTAGCGATACGGTACTGGTAAGGACGGAAACCAACCGGCTCATCATCTGTATCCTTGCTGACTTTCATCACAAAAACATCTAAGTCAGAGAAATCGGTGATGACATCCTGACCAGGATTTTTCAACCAATTCGCACCAACGACACCAAGTACCAACGGATCATTTTTGACCGCTTCAATCACCGCCTTGTTAGTACCTTGTGCATAAAGATTCCCCTTGAGCTCCTCACCACCACAAATGGAGTCTCTCATAAAACGTACGGTACTGGAACCGGAATGGTCGAACACCAGACTGATTTTACCTTTTTTATTAGAATGCTTCAGTTGCTCCCAACGGGTGATCTTACCGGTGACAATTCCCTTGATTTCTTCAACCGTAATCAAAGAGTCAGGATTTTCCTTGTTCGTGATCAGAGCCAATGCATCTGTAGCAATACGAGCCCACATCACCCCCAACTTTTGACTTTTGATATACTCCTTTTCGGCCTCAGAGAGTTCGCGGGTAACGACACAACTACGGATACTGTCCTGCAGCACCATGCGGATGGCAGAGTCTTCACTACAGTAGACCGGACACAACTCCGCCTCAATATGCTGCATACCGAAGGACTCCAGCTCCTGTTCCATGATGGGGCGGAAAGTCTCATCTATGGCCACATGTACGTCATCGGAATAACGCCAGCCCGTGGGCATCTTCTGCTTTGCACAAGAAACTGAAAGTGCCAGGACGGCCACAGTCACACACAAAAACACAATTTTTCTCATCTTCTCATTGTATTAAAAGAAATGCATCTAAACAAAAAATATCGGAAGTCTGCCACAGAGCAAACTCCCGATATATATTACTTGCTAATTGTAGCCCTAATACCGTATGTAAAACAGCTAAAACTAGCCTAGAGTCGAATTACTGAATCATGAAGCGGATTGGAAGAGTGAACCAAACTGGAACAGGGTGACCCTGTTGCTTAGCAGGAACGAATCTCTTCAACTTGCTGACCACGTCTGCAGCAGCTTCGTCACATTCCTGAGAAAGACCCTTCTTGATAAGAATCTTACCAATAGAACCATCTTTTTCTACACGGAAACGAACGATAACTGTACCCTGAAGTTCCTGTTCAATAGCAATGCTAGGATAAACAAGATTCTTTGCAACAAACTGCAAGAGGGCAGCCTCACCACCAGGATAAGAAGCCGGAACTTCTACGAGGGCGTTATCTGAAACTTCCTCTTCTTCAGGAATATCAGAACCACCAGCCTGCTGGTTTTCCTTCAAGTCATCGATATTGATACCGTCTTCACCATCACCAGCGTAATCCTGAGCAGCAATAGAGATGTTACTCTTGGTTACTTCTTCCTGGCTCTTTACTTCCTTACCTTCTTCGACCTTATCATCGTCGACGATCTTAGGAACAGTAAACTGGATAGAAGCCTTAACCTTTACCTTCTGAATTTCAGGCTTTGCATATTCGATTTCGATTTTCTTCTCAACCTTCTTTTCTTCCTTCTTCTGTTCCAACTCAGCAAGACGAGTTACCTGATCCATACCTAAGTCAGACTGCTTTCTATTTTTCTGAGCGATGTCAGAAACCAAAGACTGGGTAAAAACCACGCCAGCAATAGCAAGCATGATCAAAAGAAGAGTCATCAAAGATTTAAAGTTACGGGCACCGGCTTTAGAACGCAGACGATAAGCTCCGTACGCTTTATTACGTCCCTCAAAGACGATCTCACACCATTCGCGTGATACTAAGTCAATTTTAGACATATCTATTATACTTCACTTATTTATTATTCTTGCGCTACACCACCGTTTTTCGCAGCATCAATCATGCCTTGATCAAACTCAGTGAACTTATCAATCACATATTTACCGATATTGCAAATCTGCATCTCGTCCAGTACATCAATAAGGTTGAGATAAGTAGCCTTATCTGAAGCCTTGATCACAACGGTAGGAGTACCCTTCTCGCTCTTGATCTCGCTCAAACGCTTTTTAAACTCAGCCTTAGTCGCGTCGTTGATTTCTTTTGTATCATATTCCGCTCTCAGGTCTTCAGCCTTCTTCATCGCAACAGCATTCTTGTGCTTCAATATGGCACGAATACCCTGACTACCGTAAACGGTTGGAGTCAATGTTGCTTCTTCAGGCTTACCTTCGAAGTAATAGATCGTATTATTCTCATCAACTAAAATCGTAATAGCCTCACTCGCTTTTGCTTGGTTCTTCTGCTCATCTTTCAAGTCATCCTTATCAGAAGGCATGGAGATTTCCATGGTCTGTGGTTTCAGAAGAGTTGTACAGAGCATAAAGAATGTCACGAGCAACATAATCATGTCGACCATCGGAGTAAAGTCGACACGGGCGTTCATCTTCTTTTGTTTGCTTTTGCCTTTGCCGCCACCGCTTGTATCTAAATTTGCCATAACATTCTAATTATTTATCCTCGCCTTTGAGAGAGGTTATCAAATTGTAACGGTCTTCATGAATTTCACGAAGAGAATTCATCACGTTCTTAATAGCTTTGTATGAAGTAGTAGCGTCAGCCTTGATAGCAATACGCAAATTCTTCATACCATCACCCATTGCGGTACGGGCTGCTTTCACCCAAACTTTCAATTCGTCATTGATACTGTCGCAAGGAATACCAGCTGAAGGATCTGAAGTCAGCATGCTGTACTTTTCGTCAGAAGCCAACCAACCTGTTGCAAGATTCAACGGAGTACCGAACATAGAAACTTCAGCGAATTCGTCGAGTTGCTTCTCGTCCATAGATAATTTTCCGTTGTCAACCATCTGCTTAGCCATCTTACGCATATTTTCAGGTGAATCCATTGCCATGAATACCTTACCATTTTTTTCAACGTAGATAGTCAACAAATTGCTTTCAGGAATTTTAATTTCTGATACAGATCCAGGAGTGTTTACCTTTACAGGTTCATCCTTGACAAATGTTGCAGTAAGCATAAAGAAGGTAAGCAGCAGGACCATGACGTCGCTCATCGGTGTCATATCGATGAACATGTCTTGTTTTTTAACTTTAAAACGTCCCATTTCTTATTTACCTAGATTATGATTAGTGTGTTGCGTTGAATGTAGATACGATAGAGAAACCAACTTCGTCAAGACAGAATGTCAAACGGTCGATCTTGTTAGTGTAGTAGTTGTAGCTAATTACAGACAATGTAGAAGTTGCGATACCAGAAGCAGTATTTACCAAGGCTTCAGAAATACCGGTAGCCAACTGAGTTGAGTCAGCACCACCTGATTCAGCAGACATAGCCTGGAAAGACTTGATCATACCCATTACAGTACCGAGCAAACCTGTCAATGTACCCAAAGTTACGATAGAACCGATGATAGGCAAGTTTTCCTGCATCATTGGCATTTCGAGAGCTGTTGCTTCTTCGAGTGACTTCTGGATTGCGAGCACCTTCTGTTCCTTTGTCAAAGAATCGTCAGCTTCAACCATCTTATAAGTCTTCAAAGTTGCACCTACAACGTTTGCTACAGAACCCTTCTGCTTGTCGCAAACTGCCTGAGCCTTTACGAGGTCGTTTTCAGAAAGAGCCTTCTTGATTTCAGCAACGAACTTAGCCAAAGAACCAGTACCGTAAGCTGAACGGATAGCGAAGAAACGTTCAATACAGAAAGCTGCTACAGTGAGGAACAAAGACCAAATGATAGGCACGATGAAACCACCGAGGTAAACTGTACCAACCAAGTTTGCTGGAGTTGGGTGAACGCCATCTTCCAACTGGCAAGCGAAATTAACACCGAGTTCTTCGATACCCTTGAAGTTTGCTGCATTACCTGCTCCTAAGTAGAAAAGCAAGTGTGCGATGATTGCACAGATTACGATTACCCAGATACCTTGTTTGATACCCTTAAAGCCAGAATTAGACTTGGCCTTAGCTGCACCCTTAGGTGCGTTAACATTAGTTGTTGCCATTGTTTTGTAAATTAAAGTTTTGAATTTAAATTATTAGGTTTTAGATATTTAGATACAAAATTTGACAATACAGGCCCACTAGGGGGCCTTAAGTTTGTGGCAAAGGTAATCATTTTATATGTGCGTAACAAATTTTCGTTACAAAAATAACATCATTTATTTTAAGTAATTACGCCTCTTTTAGGATTTTTCATCTCCATACTGCTCCCTTATGTGCCCTTTATTGTCTGCTCAGACGCTATGGTAAGATGACTTTTGGAATCGATTAAAGGAAAAGCAGAGCGGAGTCAAACAGAAAATATAAAGAAAATAATCTCTATGATTAGGAACTATACGCGGAACAGACTGAAGGGGGAGACCCTCTGGTCATCCTATTCTTCCCATAAATTTAGGAATTCGTCTATCCATCCGAAACTTGTCACATGGATTCCAAAGCCTAACGTTTATATAATAAAGGTGTATCTTAATAGCTCAACAGATAAGAGGTGTCTGGTTTCGGCATGTCTGAGACGGTTCAATTTCTGAGAAAGCAGGATTTCGACTCCAGAGTCGCCCTCTCATCCACTCCTTTTCATTTGTTAAAATAAGAATGACAGTACGTCTACATCATTTTTTTTTAGATATTTGCACTAGCAAACTAGTATACAATAGACTATTACTTACGTACTGAATGAAAAAAATTCTCGCATTTTATCTTCTTTTCTTTGTGAATACAATATGCCTTTGTGCTCAAAATAGAGATTCTTTGTCACAGATGGCCATCACCTATGCCGCTCAAAACAATATAGAAGCACTCCGCGATATTTATTCCAAATACCGCCCTCAGATGCCTCATCACTTTGCCTTGTTTTGTGCTGCCGCCATTGCGCGTAGCGAAGGAGATTATGAGAAGGTGACGTTATACGTAGACAGTCTTTACAAGTGGTATCCGAAATATCTCCAAAAGAAGACCCGCCTGTCGCTGGCTGAAATCAAGGCCGATGCGTTGAGGAAATCCGGAAAGTACCCTGAGCTATACGAGCATTGCAATAAGGAAATACAGTATTTCACCCGTTATGGATTTGCAAAGGCAACTTTGCAAAACCTTTATGGGTACAGAGAGAAGGCGGAGTTCCTTTCAAAAAAGAATAAGAACACCCTGCTGTTGCAGTATTATGACCAAAAGAAAATCTTTGAATTAGACTCCCTTTTTCAAAAAACAGGCCATACTGCCGATGAACTGACTCAATTGCGGTGCAAGTTTTTACTGTCCAGAGCATTTCATCAACCACAGCTCTTACTTACAACCACCCAACAGATGGTCGAACAATATGCTCAGTCGTTGGACGATGACGAACTGACCGCTTGTATCGTCAATCATGCGGAACGGCTCATTCTGAATGGAGACTGGCACGCCTTGTCCGTATGGATAAAAAAGGTCGAGCAACTCACAGTTCCACATGCAGCGCCGATGGAACATTATAAACTGTGGACCAAGGATTTTGAACGCTATTCCCAGACTACAATGACCTGCACCCATTCCCCTTCTGCCATCCCAACCTCCTATGAGTGGCCGTTACTCCTGGAAGGGACAGTCAATCGTAAATCAAAGATTAAATTCTGTATGGGCACAGAACAGCCTTATACACTCATCAGTGAGTCCGTAGCCGTTCCGCTTCAACTGCACCTACTTGCCGACACACTATCCCTCCCCACCGACAAAGGACTACTGACTGTAAGTCCGGCCATTGTTGGGGAACTATCCGTCGGAAGCATGGTCTGCAAGAATCTGTTTGTCTATGTGGTACATTCCTCCAATACATTGGCCGCACCGTTCGACAATGTGCTGGGCCTTGACTTTTGGCTCCACTTTGACAAAATCTACTTTCATCCGGAGCATCTCATCCTTGAGTACAGAGCCTCAGCCGGAAAAGACTCGTTGGAGTTCCAACCCAACAAAAATCTTTTTGTCTCCGGACAGAACGGATTGCAACTGCTGAGTCCTTCCTCCCCTAAATCTCATAGACTAGGAATTGACTGTTTTTATCCCAACAATATTCTGTATCAGAAGGCCTGGGAATCCGTTGGTGATGAACATTCAGTGCCGACCTTGCAGATTGACGGGGAAACCTACGACATCAACCAGCCTCAATCCGTTGACTATAAGAATAGCCAGAACGATGGTATCCTGGGTATGCCTTTCCTCCGGATGTATCAGTCGGTATGCTTGGATTTCTCAACGATGAAATTATCTGCAAAGGGGCACAGCACCTATACTCCGCAAAGGAATAAGTTCAGCTACCAGACCGACAGGAATTATTTGGCCCGCAACGCAGCCGCACTCATGGCAGGAGAACCGAAAGATTCAGAAGAGATTTTATTTTTCCAACTGTTGATGGCGGAAGGAAAGAACCGTCCTGCCGAGGTCATCTCCATCAGTGAACAACTGAAGAAGCGACAGAGTGATTTTTACAATGTCAAAATAGAAGCTCAGGCTCTTTTTCAGCTGGGCCAGTACCAAAGCGCCGCCGAAGCGGTACGCGCTGCTCTCCAATCCCTCACTGCGACAACACCGGAAGCCCTACAAGAAAAAGAGGAATTAAACTTTTTATTACAGGTCTATCAAGGATTCGCACACGAAACCGCACCTAAGTTCAGTGAAAAAAAACATAAAATAACACTACAGTATAAGTCTGACGAATTACCGAAACTCAAAATCCACCGAAAAAAAGCTGAAGCCTACTTCGACATTTTCTCTCCGGTTACCGAAATCGCTGAACGAAACGTCAGAAAATTTAGAGTGAAGCGTTTAAAGACCACAACACAGTTTGACTACGGTATCATTCCATCTCTCAAATTCGGAGAACTGACTTTATATAACCTTCCTTGTAGGATTCTGAAAGATGAACAGGAATATGAACAGAAACTCCCGGACAAAGGGAAAGGGATCCGACTGGGTTGGAACGCACTTCGCCTGTTTCGACAGGTCAGCTTCCGCAAACACGAAATCATCTTATCCACCGATACACCTGAAGAGATGACGGGCAGCGCACAACTCTACTACAATGGAGAGTGGCATGTAGAGGCCACCACTCATCAGGGGTACCGCACATTTGCCCTCACCAATGAGACCCAGGAGAATGAAATCGGAGAGGAACTGACATTTGCAGGAATCAGTTATCCCCGTTCCAGCCGAACTCCCCACACTTCCTCTCCAGGAACTGTCGGAACCGGAAAGATCAGTTTCGTCTACCTTAAGACCCTATGTAACCAACTTACATTTGATTTTAAGGATATGAAATTAAAAAGCAAATAAATCTAAATATAAATCGTGATATCCACCATTTTTATGCTCGTCACCGAACATGTGATGATTAATTTGTAACTTTGCGTGGGTATTTTTTCATGGAACACCAATTATAATTCCATGATTTCCATTTATCCAACCTCATAGACCTAATGATTATGCAAAAAGAAAAAGTATTGGTTGCGATGTCAGGCGGCATCGATAGTTCAGCAGTCTGCCTGATGCTCCATGATGCAGGGTATGAAGTCATTGGCATGACCATGCGTGTATGGGATTTACCTCAACAATTTGAAGACGGTAACGACCAGCCCAATCATGTCGTAAAAGCCCAGAAACTGGCGAAACGTTTAGGCATCGAACATCATGTGATGGATGTACGAGAAGAATTCCGAAATACCATCGTCAAATATTTTTTAGAAGAATATGAAGCCGGACGCACTCCGAATCCTTGTGTCCTATGTAATAGAAAATTCAAATTTCGTCTGTTGGTAGAATTGGCCGACCAGCTCGGTTGCCAAAAGATTGCCACAGGGCACTATGTCCAAACCAAAGAAGAATTTGGACATACCTATTTATTAATGGGGGACGACCTCAAAAAGGACCAGTCCTATTTTCTTTGGCGCCTTCCACAGGAGGTTCTGAAACGATGCGTCTTCCCTCTCGGTAATATGGAAAAGACGGATGTCCGTAAATACCTCGATGAGAAAGGTTTCAGCGTAGAATCCAAACAATCGGAATCTATGGAAATCTGCTTTGTCGAGAATGACTACCGTACCTTTTTACGTCAACAATGTCCGGAACTTGAGGAAAAGGTGAAAGACGGCGTCTATGTGGACACCACAGGACGTAAGTTGGGACTGCACAAAGGCGTGCCGTTTTATACCGTCGGTCAGCGCAAAGGACTGGGCATCGCTCTTGGACGTCCTGCCTACGTTGTCCGTCTGAATGCGGAAAAGAACACCATTGTATTGGGTGAAGAAGAAGATCTGCGTACCAACGTCTTTTTTGCTGATACCGATCATATTGTGGACGAGGCTAGATTCTTTGCCAGCCAGGAACTGAAAGTACGTATCCGCTACCACAGTCACCCCACTCCCTGTCAGGTAGAAAGACTAGAAGACGGTCGTCTTCTTGTGAGGACCACGGAAATCGTCAGTGCCGTGACTCCTGGACAGAGCGCTGTATTCTACATTGAAAAAAGGCTCGTTGCCGGTGCTATCATTAGTTCCCAACGAGGTATTGGTGCCTACGAGAATCACACGGAAGAATAAATACGCCCCTCTATATGAAACAGCTACTACCTCTACTCTTCATGTTTGTCTTTACGGCAGCCGCCGCAGGCAATCCTGAACCCGAATATACGAAAGTCGACAAGACCTATCGGTATCGAGTCTATTTTACGGACAAGAAGCACAACAACTACTCCACCAGGCATCCAGAAGAATTTCTTTCCCCTCAAGCCTTAGAGAGAAGAAAAAAATTCAAGGTCAAAGTGGACAAGTATGACTTGCCGGTTACCCAGCTATATCTGGAATATCTGAGCAAGAATGACTACAAGGTGATTAATGTCAGCAAATGGAACAATACCGCCGTAGTGGAAGTAGCTGATTCTATGAAGATAGAAAAGCTGAAGGAAGTGGCTTTTATCAAAGCGACAAAGAAGGTCTGGGAGAGTCCGGACAGTTTACTGATTCAAGGTCAGAATAACCGCCGGGCAGATATCGAAAACCGCCGGGACACCTTGACGTCTTATTATGGTAAATCAGAGCATCAGATCAAGATGTTAGCAGTAGAACGACTGCACAACCAGGGAATGAAGGGTAATGGAGTCACCATCGCCGTGGTGGATGGTGGATTCTACAATGCAGACCTCGTCAGCGGTTTAAAAGATTGCAGGATTCTAGGAACCAGAAATTTCGTGAATCCCAGCAAATCGGTATATGAAGAGCCCCAACAGCATGGTACTATGGTTCTTTCGTGCATGGCTGCGCTGCTGCCCTATGGATTAGTGGGCTCTGCTCCTGAAGCCAATTATTACCTGCTGATCAGTGAGGACAACGATTCTGAACATCTGATAGAAGAAGACAATTGGTGCACAGCTGTGGAATATGCCGACAGTCTGGGTGCGGATATCGTGACCAGTTCCTTAGGCTATCATTTTTTTGACGATCCTCAGGCCAGTCATCACTATTACGAGATGGATGGGGAAACCGCCATTAATAGTAGAAGTGCCTCATTGGCCGCCAGCCGTGGATTACTGATTGTCAACAGTGCCGGCAATGAGGGCGACACCCATTGGAAGAAATTAGGATTTCCGGCCGATGCCAAAGATATTTTTACAGTCGGTGCTGTCAATGCACAGAGAAAGAACACATTGTTCTCTTCCTTAGGAAATACAGCCGACGGCAGAACCAAACCAGAAGTGATGGCACAAGGACAAGCCACCGCACTCATCGATTTTCAGGGAAACGTGACCACGGCCAACGGCACCAGTTTCTCCGCTCCGCTGTTCTGTGGAGCGCTGGCTTGCCTCATCCAAGCCTATCCTCAGGCAAAGCCGAAGGAGGTGATTGAAGCTGTATTACAGGCTGGAGACAATGCCGCCCACCCGGACAATGTTTTTGGCTATGGAATTCCCGACATGTACAAGGCTTACGAATTTTTGAAGAATAAATAAATGCAACCGCTTTCATTATACGAGCTCAACAATTTGGTGCGCGGAACACTGGAAACGACTTTCAGCCAAACCTATTGGGTAGCGGCAGAACTCAGTGAGGTACGCCTAGCCGCCAATGGCCATTGCTACGTTGAATTCGTGGAAAAGAATCCGAGAAGTAATGCTCTCATAGCCAAAGCACGAGGTAACATCTGGCGCAATGCCTATACGCTCATCGCACTCAATTTTGAGCGGGAAACGGGGCAACGACTGGCGCCAGGATTAAAGGTGCTCGTAGAAGTACAGGTTTCTTTTCATGAACTTTATGGTTATGCGTTGAACGTGACTGATATCGATCCGACCTATACGATCGGTGACTTGGCCCAGCGACGCAAAGAGATCTTGGCACAGTTGGATGCCGACGGTGTGCTGACTCTGAACAAAGAACTCGACCTTCCTCGTCCATTATCGAGAATCGCAGTGATTTCCAGTAGTACGGCAGCTGGTTACGGTGACTTTCACAACCAGTTGGAAAATACACCGTTTCGGTTTACTACCCAACTTTTCCCCGCGACCATGCAAGGAGACCGGGTGGAGGAAAGTATCATCTCGGCTCTGAACCGCATTGCCGATGAACAGGATTCCTGGGATGCGGTCGTGATTATCCGTGGAGGAGGAGCTGTCAGCGACCTCAATGGTTTCGACACTTATTTGTTGGCTGCAAACGTAGCACAGTTTCCCCTACCCGTCCTGACAGGTATCGGGCACGAACGCGACGACACGGTCATCGATATGGTGGCGCATACGCGCTTAAAAACCCCTACAGCCGTAGCGGCTTTTCTGATTGAACGACAACGCGATGAAGCAGAACTTCTCCTCGGCCTGGAAGAGCAACTCTATCAAAATATCGACCGCCGGATGGAGACTGAACGAGTCCGCTTTGAACAGAAAGCAAGACGGTTTCAAAATGCCGCGACACAATATGTCGGACGAGAAAGAGAAAGTCTTCTTCGTCTGGCGACAAGAATCGAAGTCAAGACTAGAGCACTCCTGCAGCAACAACAGTTCCAGCTTACTCAGATTCCCCAACGCCTTCAGAAATCAACGGAACAGCTGCTCGCAAAAGAGAAACTCCGCCAGAATTATATGGAAAAGAGTTTGACCATGGCAGGTCCTGAAAGAATCCTGAAACTTGGATTCAGTATCACTCTTCACCAGGGAAAAGCGGTGACTCAAGCCTCACAACTGAAAAAAGGTGACCAGATTGTTACTCAATTCTCTGAGGGTAGCATTGAAAGCCGGGTAGAATAGGAATCATCAGTCCATCACACGATGGACGTCATTTAAAATTGATTGCGATCATCATCCTAGAGGATTACACTATATATGAAGAAAGAAGAATTAACCTACGAAGAAGCGATGCAACGCCTGGAAGAGATTGTTGCCAGTTTCGAACAAGGGCAGTTAGCCATAGATCAGTTGAGTTCCAAACTCAAAGAAGCCCAGGAACTACTGAAATTTTGCAAGACACGCCTGCTGAAAGTAGAAAAGGACGTAAAGAAAATATTAGACCATGAGCAAGAATAAACTTTCCAAGTTCGCCGATATGGCGTCCTACCCCCATGTTTTTGAAGCGCCATTCTCCGCTTTGGAGGAATGCAATTTCGAAATGAAAGGCCGTTGGCATGAAGATTTTTTCCACAACGACCATCCCATTGTTCTGGAACTAGGTTGCGGTCGCGGTGAATACACGGTGGGCCTCGGACGGATGTTCCCCGACAAGAACTTTATCGGTGTGGATATCAAGGGAGCGAGAATGTGGGCCGGTGCTACAGAATCCTTAAAAGAAGGTATGAAAAATGTAGCTTTTCTCCGTACCAACATCGAATTCATCCAACGTTTCTTTGCTCCGGGGGAAGTCGCTGAGATTTGGTTGACCTTCTCTGACCCTCAGATGAAGAAAGTCACGAAACGTCTGACTTCCACCTATTTTCTGAATCGCTACCGTTACTTCTTACAGGACAACGGATTGGTACATGTGAAGACCGACTCCAACTTCTTGTTTACCTATACCAACTATATGATCGAGGCCAATCATCTTCCGACTGAGTTCAAGACTTCGGACCTTTACCATACCTTGGAGGCTGAGCAAGACGCCGAAGTCAAAGAAATCCTGGGAATCCACACCTACTACGAACAGCAATGGCTGGAACGTGGCCTCAGCATCAAATATGTGAAGTTCCGTCTTCCTCAGGAAGGAGAACTCGTTGAACCAGAAGTTGAAATCGAACTGGATGACTATCGCAGTTACAACCGTTCCAAACGATCTGGATTAGAAAAAAGTAAATAAACATTCAGCCGGGTCCATAGCTCCGTATTCCCTGCGGCGATGGACCGACATATAAATCATCTATTATGTTACAGATTTATCCAAAATTAATCACAGATGCACTGGCAACAGTGCGCTATCCTGGTACAGGAAAGAACTTGATAGAGTCTGAGATGATGGAGGACGACCTCCGCATCGATGGAATGAACGTGAGTTTCTCCTTGATTTTTGAAAAATCTACCGACCCTTTTTTAAAGTCTGTAGTCAAAGCTGCTGAAACTGCCATTCACACCTATGTTGACAAAGACGTCAACGTCACCATTAAGACCAAATTCATTCAGGCCATGCGTCCAGAACCGGGGAAAATGTTACCTCAGGTAAAGAATGTCATCGCTGTCAGCTCTGGCAAAGGCGGTGTCGGTAAGAGTACCGTAGCGTCCAACTTGGCCGTCGCTCTTGCCCAACTCGGCTACAAAGTCGGTCTCCTCGATGCCGACATTTTCGGCCCATCCATGCCAAAGATGTTCCATCTGGAAGCAGAACGCATTTTTGGAGAGATGAAAGACGGCCGTCAGGTATTGATTCCAGCAGAAAAATACGGTGTCAAGATGCTTTCTATCGGATTCTTCGTTAATCCCGACACTGCGACCTTATGGCGCGGTGGAATGGCTTGCAACGCATTGAAGCAGTTGATTGCCGATACCGACTGGGGAGAACTGGACTATTTCATCCTCGATACCCCTCCTGGAACCAGCGATATTCACCTGACACTTCTTCAGACATTAGCTATTACGGGAGCGGTCATCGTATCAACTCCTCAGAATGTGGCTTTGGCGGATGCCCGCAAAGGTATCGACATGTATCAGAACGACAAGGTGAATGTACCTATCCTCGGATTGGTGGAGAACATGGCATGGTTCACACCAGCAGAACTTCCTGAAAACAAATACTATCTGTTTGGCAAGGAAGGAGTGAAACGTCTAGCCCAGGAAATGAGTGTGCCTTTGCTGGCTCAGATTCCTTTGGTACAGAGCATCTGTGAAAGCGGTGACGAAGGTGAACCTGCAGCAGTAAAAGCCGACAGCATCACAGGGGTGGCTTTCCGCAACCTGGCTGAGGCGGTGGTTGAAGAGACCGCACGTCGCAACAACAACCTTCCCCCAACTCATATTGTGGAGATGCACAAATAACCGCAGCTCTCTTCCCATGAGAAAAGCCTCGGAAAAATGATTTTCCGAGGCTTTTCTCATGAAAGGGCGGTAACGCATCACCAACCGTTGCAGTGGATGTTCCGCTCATCATATTTATCTTTAGGCTGAGGATCCCCTTTCGGGTAGCCCAATGGAATCAAATTTAGCGGGATAATATAATCCGGTAAGCCCAAAGCCGTTCTGACCCGAGCAATACGATCTTCGTAAGGGTGTACGCCGGTCCAAACGGCACCGAGTCCCATAGCCTCTGCCATCAGCAACAGATTCTCGGTGGCAGCGGAACAGTCGAAAGTCCAGTTTCCTGAAGGTTGACCGGCTTTGTCGAGCACTGTCATGTCCCCACAGACCAAAATAGCAGCCTGCGCCGTTCGTAACATCTTGGCATAGGGCAATTGCTGGGCCAAACTATCCATTGCAGTACGGTCGTCTACAATAATAAATTTCCAAGGCCGCATATCCCGTCCTGTCGGTGCTGCCATTGCGGTACGCAGCAAGGTATCGATAGCTGACCGGTTCACAGTCTGACTGGTGAAGCTACGGACACTTTTACGAGAACGAATATTATCATAGACCACGGAGGCCGGATCCGAAACGTGAACAGCCTCAACGGAATGACTGACATAAACCAGACGAGCCAAAGCCCCCAATAAAGAGACCGCCAAGACTATAGATACTATTTTATACTTATTCATAAGCGTTTATTTATTTCTTTTCTTCAGCCAAATTCAAAAGCGTACCTACCGGACAGACACATCTGCACCAGGGATGTGGGATAAAAATACCCAGCACCACAAAACTGGCCGCCAGAACGATTACAGCCGGTGCAGCCGCACTCACAATAAAGGCGGTGAAAGGTTCGTAATCTATCAGGAAGAAACCTGTTCCCATCCACATCATCAATAAAAGAATCAGCAAGATCCACAGACGGAGCTGTCCCATCCGCTTATAGGCTTTGGCGCTGATTTTCACTTTTGGGAGCGGCAACTGCCAAGCCAAATCCTGCAAACTGCCGTAAGGACACATCCAGTTACAATAATAATGCGACTTCCCGATATAGGGTAGCACGATGGCTAAGACCAGCATCACGATTGTCGGTAAATACAGCACAAGGTCCACCCCATTCTGTATCCAGCCATGCAATATGGACAAGGAAAGGAATTGTCCACACCAGAATCCGGTAATCCCCACATTCAAGACCATGACCGCAAGACGTAACCACCGGATACCACGGAAACGCCAGGAAACCACCAATCCGAAAGCAAAGACGGCAAACAACAGGAGAGTTCGTCCCCAACCAATGGCTGGCGCGTCGTGGCGCATCAGGTCTGTGGCAGCATATGCGGACAGCACCGCCCTTACATTTTCGTTCAGACTACGTGAAGTATAAGTAGCTCCTGTCACTACATCCACTTCTGTATCCAGCGCTTCTTCTACGGTAAGTCCCTTCCATTCGCCGAGAATGCCTCGTTTGGCCCGGCGGAAAAAACCAGGGGTCTCATCGTTGGCCATCGTGGCAATCCCTTGTATCGTCCCCTCAGTGTCGATATACACAAACAGAGGGGTGTTCCCGGCATAACCGATAACGTCTTGGGCCAAAGATAAACTACTGATGACAACTCCCAAAGATTGCTGGCCGTCCTTCACCACCCAGGTAATAGAGTCCTGGGGCACCAAGCGTTTCCCGGACAACCGCAACTGCGCCATCTCCCGGGCATTGGGTGCTGCCACTTGGAGGGAAACCTTTTCCTGAGGCCCAGAGGACGTGTTCAGCCAATCTTTTCCGAAGAATTGTCCGGACCATAAGGTCGTGGCCGACAACATAAGGAAAACAACCAATAAGGAAAAAAGCCTTTCCACAAATGGAATTATTTGCTTTATCATATACTATTCATCATTAGGTAAAAAATTAGGGTAAGACACCTCCTACCCTATATATGTATGGCAACCATACCATTAGTTCTCTCGTAGAAAATCAAAGGTTTCTTCCAACAAAGCCTTTTCTGCATGGCAGTCCAGACGAATGTCGCCGACAGCGCCGAGCAACGTGAAATTAATTACCCCCGCCACATTTTTCTTATCATGCATCATATATTCAAACAACTTTCCATAATGATCGCACGTAAAATCGAAACGGCCATAATTCTCACGGATAAAATGAAAGACCTGACGCATTCTGTTTTCAGGGAAACCCGTCAGCGCGACACTCAGATAGAGCTCTGCCGCCAAGCCCCATGCTACCGCATAGCCGTGAAGTACAGGACGTTGCAGTTCCAGCGCCAGACTTTCAAAAGCATGTCCAACCGTATGTCCAAGGTTCAAAGCCTTTCGAATACCTTTTTCATGAGGATCCGTCTCCACCACCCGCTGCTTGACAGCAATGCTATCCGCAACCAGACGCTGTAAATGTGGATAATCTGGATCAGCAAGGTTAAAATTCAGATGTTCGGCCAACATGTCCTCACTACTGAGTAAGGCATGCTTCAGCATCTCTGCATAGCCGGACCTTAAATTTTCCTGGTCCAAACTCCTCAGGAAGGAAGTATCAACGACTACGGCACGACTTTCATTGAAGACCCCGACCTCATTTTTGAAGCCATTGAAATTTATACCGGTCTTTCCTCCCACCGCAGCATCAACCATGGCCAGCAAAGTAGTCGGAATATTGATAAAATCGATGCCACGCTTAAAGGTAGAGGCTGCAAAACCTCCGAGGTCGGTCACCATGCCCCCACCGAGATTGATCAGCAAGGAGTGGCGTGTAGCCCCTTGGGTACCCAAGGATTTCCAGACCTCAGCAAGACTTTCTACATTCTTATGCGTATCCGTCGGTGGAATCACGATATTGGAAGCCGTCGACAGACACTTGCTGTTCTGCAACAAAGGAAGACACAAACGCTCCGTTGTGGTATCCGTCAGCACAAATATACGGTCGTAACCCTTACCCGAATTTTCCAGCCAACGGTCCAGGTCAGCACAGATGGCGTCAGCAAAAATTATTTTCTGCAACATGGAATGCTACTTTTTAATCTCGAGATCGTCACCTTCAAAATCACAGATCGCCGTACGGTAGCTGTCAGGGATTTCCACTGCGACCTGATTTTTCAAATCGAAGCAAACCATCACCGTGGAACAACGGCAAACGATAGCCTTCATCTTTTTATTGTAGGCCTGCTGTTCCAATTTGAAACTTTTTGTTCCCACACGTGCGATACGGGTCTCGACTACGATAGGATCTCCATAAAAGATAGGTAAAATGAAATCCGCCTGGATATTGGCGATAACCGGAACAATATCCATATCCTCATAATCGATTTTGAGCACACTATGCAGGTAATCCTCCTTGCCCAAGTCATAATACGAAAAATAGGAATTGTTGTTTACATGACCATAACGGTCTACGTCATTGAAACGAATCTGAATGGGTACGCTATGACGGAAATGTCTAATTTCCTCAGCGGCTGCTATTTTCTTTTCTTGTTCCATGTTTCTTCATTTATTTTCGACTCACAAAGATAGTCATTTTTTGTGAGTCGCCCATCGTTCATAAAAACATTGTAGAAAAATGGAAAATAACTTATCTATCCCAGGTAAATGTTTCTCCCTTGAAGGACAGCCATCCCAATGCATTTCCTACGTATTACCTTCAAAAAAATAAATTTTATCCACAAATATTTGCAATATATCAAAAATTGCACTACTTTTGCGAAAAAATTAGAAATAAGATCTTTCGAGACCATGAGAAATTTTGCATCATTTTATATTTACGCATATTATTACTTTGCTGAACAGGCGAAGCGGGATGTCGCGTACTAAAATGAACAGAATTTCTGAGAAGATATATTGAGTCCCGCTTCGTATGAAGCGGGACTTTTTTGTTTTTCTCACTACCGCACAACACATAAAACGAAGTAAAAACATGAAACGCATCGCTATCCAAGGCATAAAAGGTTCTTACCATGATATCGCCGCACATCAATATTTTTCCAACGAAGAAATCGAACTCGTCTATTGCAAAAGTTTCGAGTCTTTGTTCACCACGCTCCAAAAGGACGATAGCCTCATGGGACTCGTGGCCATTGAAAACACAATTGCGGGTAGCCTGCTACATAACTATGAACTACTGAGAAACAGTGGTCTTACCATCATCGGGGAACACAAGCTACGCATTGAACACAGCCTGTTGTGCTTGAAAGAAGACCATTTTGACGATTTGAAGGAAATCAATTCCCATCCTGTAGCATTAGCTCAATGCCATCAGTTTCTCGACAGTCATCCACAGTTGAAAGCAGTAGAGACAGAGGATACCGCTGGAGCGGCAGAAAAAATCAGCAGACTGCAGCTCAGAGGACATGCCGCGATCTGCCATGAAAGTGCCGCTTCGCTTTATGGCATGAAAGTCCTCAAGAAATCGATCGAGGACAACAAACACAATTATACCCGGTTCCTCGTCCTCTGTGATTCTTGGTATGCTGACCGTCTTCGTGACCTGCACCACACGAACAAAAGCAGTATCGTATTCACACTTCCCCATGAAGAAGGATCGCTCTCCCAGGTATTGAGCATTTTCAGTTTCTACAAAATCAATCTGACGAAAATTCAATCCCTACCCATCATCGGAAAAGAATGGCAATATCTGTTCTATGCAGACGTCACCTACAATGACTATTTCCGTTACCGCCAGAGTATAGACGCGGTACGTCCACTCACCACGGAATTTACCATTCTGGGAGAATATCAAGGTAAATAATCTCATTAACCGAAATTATCATGACTACCATACAACCCGCCCAAAGGCTCTCTATTGTCAACGAATACTATTTCTCCGTCAAAGGCAAAGAAATAGCCCAGATGAATGCAGAAGGCAAAGACATCATCAGCCTCGCCATCGGAAGTCCCGACCTGCCCCCTTCACCACAGACCATCGACACCTTGTGCCGCGAGGCCCGACGCCCCGATGCGCATGGCTATCAGCCCACTGCCGGTATTCCACAACTCCGTGAAGCCATGGCCGACTTTTATCAGCGCTGGTACCAGGTGAGTCTGAACCCACAACAGGAGATTCAGCCACTCATCGGCTCCAAAGAGGGTATCCTCCATGTCACACTGGCTTTCGTCAATCCTGGAGAAAAGGTATTGGTGCCCAATCCCGGCTACCCTACCTATACCTCTTTGTCCCGACTTCTGGGCTGCGAAGTCGTCCATTACGACCTGTGTCCGGAGCACCAGTGGCAACCGGATTTCGACCAACTGGAAAAGATGGATCTGAGTCAGGTAAAACTGATGTGGACCAATTATCCCAACATGCCGACCGGTGCTGCCGCGCAACGGACTACCTACGAAAAACTCGTTGACTTTGCCCGTAGACACCATTTGGTCATCGTCAACGACAACCCCTATAGTTTTATCCTGGGCAAAGAACACCTCAGTATTCTTCAGATACCTGGTGCCAAAGACTGTTGCATTGAATTCAACTCCATGAGTAAAAGCCACAACATGCCTGGATGGCGCATCGGTATGCTGGCCACTAACGCAGAATTTGTCAGTTGGATACTGAAAGTCAAGAGCAACATCGACTCCGGTACTTTCCGCCCCATGCAATTGGCTGCCGCCGAGGCTTACCGTAACGATGACGGATGGCATGAAGAAGCCAACGTCCACGTCTATTCCCAACGACGCATTCTGGCCGGACAAATCATGGAAGCGCTCGACTGTCAATACGACCCAGAACAAGTGGGAATGTTTCTTTGGGGACGAATTCCCGACAGCTATCCCCAAGTGGAGGATCTGACCGAGAAAGTTCTGCACGAAGCCAGAGTTTTCCTTACTCCCGGTTTCATATTTGGTACCAACGGTGAAAGATATATCCGTATCTCATTATGTGCCAAAGAAGAACAACTTACCGAGGCACTCCGCAGAATCCAAGCTGTTTTTCACCAGAAACGGAGCGCATAACTATTTTTTCTATAATTTTGAACCCAATACATCTTCTATATGGAATTAGATTTACAACCATTGAATCTTCAAGGCGTCCCTACTAAACGCCCTATTATTATATCTGGTCCCTGTTCTGCCGAGACCGAGGAACAGGTCATGGCAACCGCCACTCAACTGGCTAAGAAAGGCATTAAGGTTTTCCGTGCCGGTATTTGGAAGCCCCGTACCAAACCAGGAGGTTTCGAAGGAGTCGGTACAATCGGTCTACCTTGGCTGCAACGGGTGCAGCAGGAATTAGGAATGCTGATCTCTACAGAGGTCGCTACTCCCCGACATGTGGAGGCAGCACTCGAAGCTGGACTCGACTTACTGTGGGTCGGAGCCCGTACGGTGGCGAATCCCTTCGCAATGCAGGAGCTGGCCGACGCCCTCCGCGGAGTGGACATCCCTGTATTAGTGAAGAATCCAGTCAATCCCGACCTCGAACTTTGGATTGGTGGTCTGGAACGTATCAACGGAGCGGGAATCAAACGCCTGGGAGTTATCCACCGCGGTTTTTCCGCTTATGAGAAAAGACTCTACAGGAACCAGCCCATGTGGCATATCCCCATTGAACTGCACAGACGCATTCCTGATCTTCCGATATTTGGAGATCCTAGCCACATTGGTGGAGCCCGTGAACTCATCGCTCCTCTCTGTCAGCAAGCCATGGACCTCGGTTTCCAGGGACTGATTATCGAAAGTCATTGTACACCAGATGCAGCCTGGAGCGATGCCAAGCAACAGATTACGCCCGATGTTCTGGATTTCATTCTGGAAAAGCTCGTCATTCGTGACATCACTGAGACCACAGAGAACCTGGAAGTTCTCCGTCGACAGATCGATGAGATCGACAACAATCTCATCGACTTATTTGCCAAGCGCATGCGCATCAGCCGAGAAATTGGTAAATACAAGAAAGAGAACAATATGACTATCGTTCAGACTGGACGTTACGCCGAGATTCTCGACAAAAGAGGGGCACAAGGTGTGCTCTGCGGAATGAACAATGAATTTATCAAAAATGTCTTCGAAGCCATTCACGAAGAGAGTGTACGGCAACAGATTGACGTTATGAACAAAGAATAAGAATATGACCACCATCAACGATACTACAACGGGGGCATCGCCCCTCCAGTCCGCAAAACGCATCCTCATCCTAGGTGCCGGAAAAATGGGCGCTTTCTTTGTAGACTTATTGAGTTTCGATTATGAGACAGCAGTATACGATGCTGACCCTCAGCGGCTGCGCTTCATGTACCATACTCAAAGACTGTCCTCGTTCGAGGAGATACGTGAATTCAAACCGCAACTGGTCATCAATGCCGTTACCCTCAAATATACCTTGGAGGTATTCAAGCAGTTGAACCCCTATCTGCCAACAGATTGCGTACTGAGCGATATCGCCTCAGTCAAGACCGGATTCAAAGAATTCTATGAGTCCTGCGGTCACCCTTTTGTCTCCACTCATCCGATGTTTGGTCCTACCTTTGCCAACCTCGGTGCCCTGCACAATGAAAACGCCATTATCATTACTGAAGGAGACGAGGCTGGAAAAGATTTCTTCCGGTCATTGTACAACAGAATGGGGTTGCACATTTGTGAATACACTTTTGAGGAACACGACGAGACCGTGGCATATTCTCTGAGTATCCCTTTTGTTTCCACCTTTGTCTTTGCAGCGGTCATGAAACATCAGGATGCCCCCGGTACTACTTTCAAACGGCACCTGAAAATAGCACAGGGAGTCTTGGGAGAGGACGATGGACTCTTACAGGAAATTCTTTTCAATCCACGGACGGGCAAACAGGTAGCCAAAATCAGAGAAGAATTGAGAACCTTACTCTTTATCATTGAAAGAAAAGATGAAGAAGGTCTCCAAAACTATCTGAAAAAGATCCGGAGACATATTGAGTAGTCCTGCGCTGCCAAGGAGGATAAAGCCCGGATTCTCTACAGAGAAAATATGTCCACCGTTAAGAAATCCCTCTATCGATAAATGACCGCTGCGGATTTTCAAAACTCACATAAACCATGGAAAAACTGACAGATAAAGATTTTGACCAGATGTACGCGCTGCTGCAACAGAGTTTCATCAAAGATGAACTCCGGCCTTATGAAGCACAGAAAGCCTTGTTCGGGGAACCGCTCTATCACGTTTTTGCTGAACGTGAAGCGGACGGCGAGCAAATGATAGCCTTTATCGCCGTATGGGATTTTACCGACTTTGTCTTCATCGACTATTTTGCCGTACATCCTGCATTCAGGAACCGGAGACTGGGTGAAAAGATGCTCCAGGACCTGGCTCATCTGACTCCTAAAGATATTTGTCTGGAAATTGAAACTCCTCGAGACGAACTGACTTTCCGTAGATTGCACTTCTACAAACGTAACCATTTCGTTCTCTGCCCGTTCAACTATAAGCAACCTCCCATCGCCAAAGGGAATGCCCCGGTATCCCTTTCCTTGATGAGCACCCAAAAGATTACGGACAAAGATGATTTTGAACGCATCTGCAAGGAAATATACGTATATGCTTACAAGAGGTTCAACTGATCAGATAAATGGCGCGACTCCCCTCTAACCGTCAGCACGCTAAAAACCGCAACTCCCCCAATGCGACCAATCACATTGGGGGAGTTGGGGTGCATAACCCATTACATCTGTTGAACACCTAGAAAGAAAAGATTGCTTTCAACATGAAAAACAACATCGGCATGACCAAAGCCGGCAACAAATTGATAGTCTTGCAGTCTTTGATATGCAGCACACCCAAACCGGAAGCTGCAATCAACACCCCGCCGACAATGGAAATCTCAGTAATCAGATCCTCTGATATAAAGGTTTTGGACATCTTGGCAATAACATAAATCAAAGACATCCATACAAAAACAATAATGGCTGTCAAAGCCGTGGCAAAGCCATAGGAGGAGGCAATGACAATCATAGTTACCAGATTCATAGTGGCCAGTGTCATCAGAAAAGTGTCATCTCCGTAAAGCGCACTGTTGACCGGTCCCATAATCGCCAAAGTCCCCACACAACACAGTAGTACTGCAGTGGTGATTCCCTCGGATAGATTAGAGCCTTTCGACAATTTTTTCATCGCACGATCCATACGCTGGTCCAACTGTAGAACGGTACCCAGAAGTCCACCGAACGACAGACAAAAAATAAACAGAACCGGATAGGCCGTTTTCTGCATATTCACCATGGCCACATTAATTCCCAGAACCATGGCGGCCAGTCCCATGGCGGTGTTCAACACATGAATATACTTTTCGCTAATCCCTTTACGAGCCAATGCTCCAATAGCGGAACCTAGAATAACCGCTATTGCATTTATAGTGATTCCTATCATATTAGATTATATTTTGCCGACAAAAATACAAAATTATTGACATTGCACCAATGGATTTTTTCCATTCTGTTCTTTTATTGGAGAAGATACTGAAGAAGTTTCCTCACACCAGAACGGGTCTCCTTACAGGGGCAGAACCTTATTAACCATACCTGACAGAGGATTGCAGCGCGAATTTAGCTACCTAAAGCACAGACGGATAGAAGTTTTCCACAGGACAACGAATCTTTTATCCACAGAAATTCCCCACAGCAAAAGAAAGACTTCTCCACAGCCCCTCAAATACTATGTATCTAACTATTTTTCAAGAATTTACAAAAATATACGATAAAGAAGTAGACCACTTCTCCACAGAGTTATCCACAGCGAATCCCTCTAGTTATCCACGGTAACCAGATGACTTATCCACAACAAAAGTTTGAGTTATCCACAATAGAAAAATACATCCAGCCAAAAGGAGGATTTTTCCACAAAGAATAGATAAAGGCAAAAAAATCGGTAATATGGATTCATCATATTACCGGTTTTTATCAAGGAAGTCGGAAAGAGGCGACTCGAACGCCCGACCCCTACGTCCCGAACGTAGTGCGCTACCAACTGCGCTACTTTCCGATTTTGCGATGCAAAGATAAGGGTATTTTTCCGAATAAAGAAACTTTCACTTATTTTTTTACAATAATATCTACACTGACCTTGGGCATCTTCGGATCATTGGTGATCAATAACACGCGACGACGACCTTTAAAATGGTGGCGGTCAGCGTAAAGCGTCACCTTCAGAGTAGTTTTTGCTCCAGGCTTCAAGCGGCTCTTACCTAATTTGGCACTGATACCAGGATTGTAGACCTGCAACGCCGAAATAATTAAATCGGACTTCCCCGTATTCTGTAAGGTAATTTTTCCCTTCAGCTGGGACTTCTGCTCAAAGCTTCCCAAATCGAGAAAAGTGGAGTCCAGTTTGACCTGTGGGGCATTGAGGAGTTCATTCTCGTTCAGATGGAGTTCCGGTAAGAGGATGGCCGAGCACAGGATCTCGTTGTCATGACTAATGCGGTCACCAGGAAAACGACTTAAATAAATATTGGTCTGGTTCAGTCCCATTTCTCGCAACAGATCACTGTCCAAGATGATATTCAGGAAACCTTTCTCACCAGGCCGCACAATCTCCGGTTCACATACCGCCTTCAGATATTTAGGTAGATGCATCAACTGAGGCTTATAAGACTTTCGCCCTGCGTTGAACAAGGTAATCGTCTTAAAAGGGAAATCCCCTTTCTGAACATCATCGAATTCCACATTATCAGTATCCAGATAGATGTCACCGATATGGTAGGCATAATCCTTCGAATAATCCTTGATTTCCGTGACCACGTCACCGGACAGTGTCAGATAAAAAGGCAAAGGATTCTCATTGGTCGTGACCGCCAGCTGCTTGTTGAAGCGACCTAACAGTTCGGCATCAAAAGTGACCAAAATATTTCCCGTCTCTCCGGGTTGGATATTGGACTTGGTCCAGGTAGCCACCGTGCAACCACAATCCGGGTGTACGTCCTCTATTATCAGATCCGAGTTTCCTGAATTCGTAATACTGAAAACGGCCTCAGCGGGCTGCTTCCAAAGAATGGAACCAAAATCATAACGCATAGCCGATAACTTCAACTGGGGCTGAGCCACCATACCGGCAGAAAGCATAAAGAACAGGGAAAGAAAGGATAGAAAAGATTTCATTTGATGGGCTATTATCAACAACTGGTTTTACCGAACATCCACCTTACGTCACGGGATCTTTATCTCAAAAGAAAAGTTCTGTGTCCGAAAAGTTTTTAAGTGCGTCAAAGTTAAGAAAAAATTATGGATTAACCTTGGCCCATCAAACTATGTTGCTTATATTTGTTGTTCGAAAGGGTCTAATTTGTGTGTCTACTATGGAAAATTGGCCCAATTTTATAACAAATAATTCAAAATAATGAAATTAATTTCCTGGAACGTCAACGGCATTCGCGCTTGTTGCGATAAAGGCTTCCGCGATGCTTTTGCCTCACTCGATGCGGATATGTTTTGCTTGCAAGAGACCAAGATGCAGGCAGGCCAGTTAGATCTGGCTTTTGAAGGTTATGAGAGTTATTGGAACTATGCTGAGAAAAAAGGATATTCCGGTACCGCCATTTTCACACGACAGCATCCGCTGAATGTCACCTATGGACTTGGGATTGAGGAACACGACCACGAAGGCCGTGTCATCACTTTGGAATTCGAGAAGTTCTTCCTGGTGACCGTCTATACTCCGAATTCTCAGGATGAACTGAAAAGACTGGAATACCGTATGACTTGGGACGATGATTTCCGCGACTATCTTAAGAAACTCGACCACCAGAAGCCCGTCCTCGTCTGCGGCGACCTGAATGTAGCCCATAACGAGATTGATTTGAAAAATCCGAAATCCAACCGAAAGAACGCCGGATTCACCGATGAAGAACGAGAGAAGTTCGGTCAGCTCCTGGAAGCTGGTTTCGTGGACACCTTCCGTCATTTTTATCCCGAACTCGAAGGCGCCTATTCCTGGTGGTCCTATCGCTTCAAAGCCCGTGAGAAGAATGCTGGGTGGCGTATCGACTATTTCCTGGCCTCAGAAAGATTACGTCCGCAGCTTACCGGTGCCCAAATTCACAAGGAGATTTTCGGGTCCGACCATTGCCCCGTAGAAGTAACACTCGATATTTAACAACTTATAAATCATAGACAGATGAAAGAGTTTTTCAAACAAGTAGCAGCCGTCATCGTCGGCTCATTGCTCGTCTCCGTCTTTACCACAATTATGGGTTTTGTCATGATTGTGGCCATGATGAGCGCCGGCAGTGAAAAGGCACCATTAAAAGATGGGGCCATCCTTCACCTCAATCTGAACGGTACCATCATGGAGCGTTCCACAGAGAATCCTTTTGCTGAATTTCTCGGAAATGAGATGATGCAGGAACAAGGACTGGATCAGATCTTGACAGCCATCAAGGTAGCCAAGAATAACAATATGGTTTCCGGTATCTATGTGGAAGGCGGTATGGTTTCTGCCGATTTCGCCACATTGGAAGAGATCCGCAAGGCCTTGGTCGATTTCAAAGAAAGCGGAAAATTCATTGTCGCTTACGGTGAGAACTATACACAAGGCGCCTATTATGTAGCCAGTGCGGCAGACAAAGTGATGATCAATCCTTCTGGTATGCTCGATTGGCACGGTATCGCCTCACAGCCTATCTTCTTCAAGGAACTCCTTGACAAATTAGGAGTCAAGGTACAGGTCTTCAAGGTCGGTACTTACAAGAGTGCTGTGGAACCCTTCATCAACACAGAAATGAGTCCTGCCAACCGCGAGCAGGTGAAATCTTTCATCGGTGATATCTGGGAGGTGGTCTGCAATGATGTCGCTGCCTCACGTGAACTGAGTACTGAGACCCTGAACCAGTATGCAGATGCTTATGCGACTTTCAAGGACGCTAGCGAATATGTGAATATGCAGTTGGTGGATACCACTAGCTATATCGACGGAGTGCGTGACGAATTACGCAGTCTGGCTCAGCAGGACAAAGTCAGTCTGATTTCTCCAAAGGATCTGGCCACCTACAACGAATCCTCCGCTTATGACAACATTGCCGTATACTATGCCTTCGGTGATATCGTCGGCGCAGAATCCGCCAATGGACTGGGAGGAACCAATCAGATTGTCGGTCCGAAAGTCGTAGAAGATCTGGACCGTTTGATGAACGACGAGACCATCAAAGCTGTAGTATTGCGCATCAATTCCGGTGGCGGCAGCGCTTACGCATCAGAACAGATGTGGAGAGCCATCCAACTGCTGAAGGCCAAGAAACCTGTCGTTGTTTCCATGAGTGGTATGGCTGCTTCAGGTGGTTATTATATGTCCTGCGGTGCTAACGCCATTTTTGCAGAACCGACCACATTGACCGGAAGTATCGGTATCTTCGGTATGATTCCTGACGTCAGTGGTCTACTCACCGACAAGATCGGTTTGCATTTCGACGTTGTCAAGACCAACGAGTCCTCTGACTTCGGTTCCATGTCACGTGGTTTCAATGCCGGCGAAAGTGCTGCAATGCAAAACTATGTGAACCGTGGATACGACCTCTTCTTGCAACGTGTGGCCGATGGCCGAGGCATGACAACCGAAGCCGTCGACAAGATCGGCCAAGGCCGTGTTTGGACGGGTCGTCAGGCCATTGAATTGGGACTCGTCGACGAATTGGGTACTTTGGACGATGCCGTCGCTAAGGCAGCTAGTCTGGCAGACCTGGAGCAGTACACTGTCATTTCCAGTCCTGCTACCCCGATGTGGTACGAAGAATTCTCCAGTGCATTGAAGACCGACTACCTCGAAAACAAATTGCGTACAGCGCTTGGCGTCTATTACGAACCCTTACGTTTCGTACAGACCTTGGAAGGTAGAGACTGTCTCCAGGCTCGTATGCCCTACGTTCCTAATTTGAATTAATATTCCCTTTATAACAGTTATTCCTATACTTCTTCCAATCCGGGAGGCATAGGAATAACTTCTCTTTACCCTAGTCTACATGAAACTTTTATTACCTTTCGCCTGGCTCTACGGTGGAATTATGGCCTTCCGTAACTGGCTGTTCGACCATGGACAGCTCTCCCAGACAGCGTTTGATCTGCCCGTCATCTCGGTTGGCAATCTGGCTGTCGGAGGAACCGGAAAGACTCCGCATACCGAGTATTTGTTAAAAATGCTCAGAGAGCAGGGCTGGCACTGCGCAATGCTCTCCAGAGGATACGGCAGAAAAACGAAAGGCTTCTATCAGGCGAAGGGAAACGGACCGCAGGTGGTAGGTGACGAACCTTGGCAGGTACAACAGAAATTTCCAGAAGCCAACGTCTACGTGTGTGAGAAAAGAGTGGAGGGTATCCAGCAGATACTGAAACAGCCCACCGTCCCTGAAGTGATCCTACTCGACGACGCTTACCAGCACCGCTATGTCAAACCGGGATTGTCCATTCTGCTGACCGACTACTCAAGACCCTATTTTTCAGACGAGGTCATGCCGGCCGGACGTCTCCGTGAATTTCGAAAAGGTTACCAAAGAGCCGATCTCATTGTGGTCACAAAGTGTCCAGAACAACTCTCCGATGAAGTGCAACGGACCATCAGACGACAATTGGCTCCCCTCCCCCATCAGACCGTGTTCTTCACCTGTTTCCAATATGGAAAGCGGTACCCCTTCCAGGAAAAGACCGTCTCTGCCGAACATCCAAACGATCTTCGGCAGTCCCGCATCCTACTGCTCTGCGGCATCGCCCGCCCACAACAGCTATTGGAATACCTGCGTCCCCTATGCAAAGAAGTAGAACTGGCCAAATTTCCTGACCATCACAATTTCAGTCCGTCGGAAATCAACCAGCTGGTGGAACGTTCCACCCACTTCGACCTGGTCGTCACTACCGAAAAAGACGCCGCACGCCTATCCGGTTACACCCTTCCTCAGGAATTCCGTCAAAGACTATGGGTACAACCCATTGAAGTTCATTTTTTAAATCACGAAAACAATAAGTTCAATAAAATTATCTCGGACTATGTTACAGAAAATACAAGAAACAGCAAATTGGATTAAAGCACACACCACCTGTCATCCCGAAACTGCCATCATCCTCGGCACCGGTCTAGGCCGTCTGGCAGCAGAAATCGAAGTCATCGAAGCTTTCCCATACAAAGAAATCCCTAATTTTCCAGTCAGTACCGTAGAAGGCCACCACGGTCGTCTGATTTTCGGTCGCCTGGGCGGTAAGGAAGTCATGGCCTTGGAAGGACGTTTCCATTTCTACGAAGGCTACTCCATGAAGGAAGTGACTTTCCCTGTAAGAGTCATGTACGAACTGGGCATCAAGACCCTCTTCGTAAGTAACGCAGCAGGAGGTATGAATCCGGATTTCGAGATTGGCGACATCATGTTGATTACCGATCATATCAATTTTATGCCGGAACATCCATTACACGGTCCTAACTTCCCGACAGGTCCCCGTTTCCCGGATATGAGCGAGGCTTACGATAAACAGCTCCTCAATATGGCCCGCGAAATCGCCAAGGAAAAAAATATCAGAACCGTGGAAGGAGTCTATATCGCAACACAAGGTCCAACTTTCGAGACGCCGGCAGAATATAAGATGTACCGTATTCTAGGTGGCGACGCTGTGGGTATGAGTACCGTTCCTGAGGTCATCGTGGCCCATCACTGCGGCATCCGTACCTTCGGTATCAGCATTATCACCGATCTCGGAGTGGAGGGCAAGATTGTTGAAGTTAGCCACGAGGAAGTACAGAAGGCAGCAGACGCCGTTCAACCGTTGATGGCCGAAATCTTCCGCGAAATGATCAAGCGCATGTAAAAAGCACTGCAAATTTTAAATCATACGCCAATATACGGCAATAGCACGCCAGAAATGAAAGAACATTTCTGGCGTGCTTCTTTTGGTAGACGACCGCAACCCATCCAATCACCGTCCAACAGAAAGGAAATTCAGACCTGACCCTTTAGACATATCGGTTAGTGTACTACAAACTTTGCTCAATAATTAGGGTGTCCAGTTTGATGTTCCAATATTTGAAACTTTATGGTTTGTAGGACCATGCCACCAATGAGAGTACGATGTCCCTGGAGTACATCTTCATTTGTAAATAAACGTCCGATGGAAATAACAGGAATCGCTGGTATCCAATTTATCATAAGTTTTTTTTATATAGAAGGTTCTCATTTGCTGTAGATTTCTTACCCCGATAACAGGGGAACCAGAAGGGGGGGGGCGCCGATACATCGCGTCAGCTGGCTAGCTTCTCGTTTGCTGTAAGGACGCGATACATCGCGTCAGCTGGCTAGATTCTCGTTTGCTGTAAGGACGCGATACATCGCGTCAGCTGGCTAGATTCTCGTTT
>SAMEA104404097__coassemble_160_pt1 | contig 70160 bp, 55 predicted proteins | sample SAMEA104404097__metabat2_low_PE_059 | metagenome-assembled genome bin SAMEA104404097 (sample SAMEA104404097) | Balaenoptera acutorostrata | reverse complement strand
GGCGTAAGCCAGCAGATTTACAGTCTGCCCCATTTGGCCACTCTGGTATTTGCCCCTCGTTTTATTTAACGAGTGCAAAAGTAGTAATTATTTTTGTAACTTCCAAGCGAAATCAATCATTTTTATTGCAGTGATGGCAAATTCATCACCTTTGTTGCCTAATTTACCGCCAGCGCGTTCTTCTGCCTGTTCCATCGTGTTGACAGTGATGAGTCCAAAAATCACAGGAACCTGTCCGTTCACATTGAGCTCAGTCAACCCATGGGTCGTTCCTTCGCAGATATAGTCGAAATGAGGCGTATCGCCGCGTACCACGCAGCCGATAGAGATGATACCGTCCACTAGTCCGCTCTTTGACAACTGAGCAGTACCGAAAACGAGTTCGTAGCTACCCGGAACACGTTGTACGAGAATATTGTTTTCCTTGACGCCGTTTTTCTTCAAGGTTTCAACAGCACCTTCCAGGAGCTTGTCTGTGATATGGTTGTTCCATTCGCTCACCACCAGTCCTACGCGCATTTCTGTTGCGTCAGGAAGATTATTTCCGACATTATCTTTAAATGAAAATTGAATTGAAGACATGATAATAGAATATTGAGGGTTTAAATAAAAAGTGACGTGGAGAATGCTTCTTGTTAAGATGCATCCCCCACGTCCCTATATTGTTTAGAAGCGTTATTATTTAGAAACGCGTTCGATATACTTGTCGATTTCAGCTACGTTGCCCATAGCGATGGCAGAAGCAACTCTTGAGTCTGGATATTTGCTCTTGATGGTTTCGTAAACCTTGAGTGCTTCATCGTTCTTGTTCTGGCTTTCGAGAAGTAAACCAGCTTCGAGTAAATATTGTGGGCTCAGCACTGCGTTGTCAGCTTCTTGAGCAGCATTCTGGAATGTGCTGATAGCTTTGTCGATCTGGTTGTCGGATGCATAGCAGTTAGCCAAAGCAGCGATGTACTGAGGAGAAAGGCTCTTGTCACCCTTAGCGCTGAACTGATCCAAATACTTGATAGCTTCCTTGATGTTGCCGAGGTGATAGTAGCACAGACCTGCATTTGCTGTTGCGATGTTTGCAGCGTCAGTCATGCTTTCGCCAGCCAATTTCAAGAAACCTGGGAATTTGCCGTCACCATTGAGTGCCTGGTTGTATTTTTCATCAGCCTGCTTTTTGAAACCTTCACCCTGAGCCTTGATAGAGTCAGTCAGCAAAGAGTCTGGAGTTGCCAAGATACGTACAGACTGTTCTGAAAGCATGGCAGCTTCTTCGATGTAGCTTAAGCCAAGTGTCAAGTTAGTCTGAGCCTTTTCTTCTTTTGGCTGCAAATAGAAATAGTTGAAAGCAAAGATCGCTACTGCCACTACGGCAACAACGACAGCTGCGGTTAACAATTTGCTGTTTCTAGCCAAAAGGCTCAATTGTGAATTTTCGGACTGCTGGTCCTTTACTTCCTTAGGAGTGTTTTGATTGCTCATAATTTTATTTTTTTCTTTCTAATTTTCTTAGTCGTGTTTTTGTCAAATGCAGCGCAAAAATACTATTTTTCAAGAGATTGGTGAAACAATTCTCTCTTTTTTTTCAAAAGGAGGTATTTTTGCTACTTTTTAGTTGGTAAAAAGAAGGGTAAGCTTTAATTTTGTTGTCCCTTAACTATTTTATTCATTATGCAATTAGAACAAATATCAATTATCAACTACAAGAATATCGAACAGGCTGATCTGCAGTTTTCTGCCAATGTGAATTGTTTCGTAGGAAAGAATGGCATGGGGAAGACCAATCTTCTTGACGCTGTGTACTATTTGTCCTTTTGCAAAAGTTCGTCGTCGCAGAGTGATGCTTTCAATGTGCATCACGACGCAGATTTCTTTATGATACAAGGTACTTATGGGGGAGACAGCGGCGGTATTGACCGTGTCAACTGTGCGGTTAAAAAAGGATCGCGAAAGCGGGTGAAATGTAATGACAAGGATTGTAAACGTTTCTCAGAGCATGTGGGACGTATTCCTTTGGTCATGATTTCTCCATCTGATTCCTTGTTGGTAACTGGCGGAAGCGAAGAGCGTCGTAAATTTATGGATACGGTGATCTCGCAATATGAACCCAAATATCTGGATGCCCTCATTCGGTATGACAAGGCATTGAAGCAACGCAATGCCTTGTTGAAATTGGAAGCGGAGCCCGATTGGAGTGTTGTAGAGATTCTGGAAGATATGATGTCGGATGCCGCAGAGCTTATCTTTGTGGAGCGGAAATCCTTTGTTCAGGATTTCCTGCCGATTTTTCAACGCATTTATAATGCCCTGTGCAATACGGAAACGGAATTAGTGGATATTGAATATCTATCCCATGGTTTCCGAGGTCCGCTTAAACCCCAATTGGTGGAGGGCCGGGCAAAAGAACGTGTCATCGGTTATACATTGCACGGGGTACATAAAGACGACTTACTGCTCAATTTTAATGGATACCCCATTAAGCAGGAAGGTTCGCAAGGACAGACCAAGACGTATTTCATCGCCATGAAATTGGCCCAGTTTGTGTTTTTGAAAGGAAAGGGAGAGCAACGTGTCCCTATCCTCCTGTTGGATGATATTTTCGATAAACTGGATGCCGGTAGAGTAGGGAGAATTATTGATTACGTCTCCGGTGATGAATTCGGACAGATTTTTATAACAGATACCAATCGTGAACATCTGGATTGTATCTTGGCTGCCACAGCCAAGGATTACCGTTTGTTTACGGTGAAGGATGGAAAGGTGGACAGCGAATATGGAAAGAAGGAAATCTGAGGAACTGACCGATGTGCTCCGACGTTTTATGCGGGAGTCAGGATTGGAAAGTCCCCTCAATGAATATCGCATAAAAAGTGCCTGGCAAAAGGTGGCAGGCGAAATGGTGGGGAATTACACAACGGACCTGTTTATCCGTAACCAGACTTTATATGTTAGGTTAACCTCGCCCGCGTTGAAGTCGAACCTGATGATGCGACGCAAGGAGTTGGCTAATCTGCTGAATGATGCGGTCGGGGCCTACGTAATAACGGATGTTGCTTTTGTTTGACAGCAACATCCGTTATTCTTTTTCCCATTGCAGAACAATGTCCTGTAAAACAATGTCCGTTTCTTTTATTCTTTCTCAATCAGTGCGACAGCATAGGCAGACATTCCTTCTTCACGGCCCGTGAAACCTAATTTCTCAGTTGTCGTAGCTTTGATACTGATATCTTCTGTCGAGATATTCATCAAAGGAGCCAGACAGTTTTTCATGGCTTCAACATGTGGATTAATCTTGGGACGTTCCGCGCAAATTGTAGCGTCAACGTTTCCGATACGCCAACCTTTCTCTGCCAAAATCTCCACGGTCTTCTTCAATAAGATCTTACTATCGATACCTTTGAATTCTGCTTTCGTATCTGGAAAATGATAACCGATATCACGTAAGTTGGCCGCACCTAACAAGGCATCGCAAATCGCATGAATCAACACGTCTGCATCGCTATGTCCCAAGAGGCCCAGTGTATGCTCTATTTTGATACCACCTAACCAAAGGTCTTTGTTCTCAACTAATTTATGGACGTCAAAGCCCATACCGACTCTAATCTTCATATCCTACTTTATAAAACGGTTAAACATCAGTTCTTCTGTGGAAGAGTTGTTTGGAAGGGGTTCCCTTATCTTCTGCCGAACAGATCGCGGATACCATCGAAATCAAATGCAAGTGACACTCTGAATGTCTGGTCCAGAGGATTGCTCGGAGAGGTGGCAACTACGTAACCAGCATCAATGCTCAGTACATTCATGCGGAAACCTGCACCTGCGGTAAAATATTTTCTATTTCCCTGGCTGGCACTCTCATGGTGGTATCCGGCACGTAAGGAGAATTTCTCATTGTAAACGTATTCCGTACCGACGCTCCATTGGATTTCCTCCATCTCTCCCTTGAAGCCTTTCTCGGAGTCTCCAAAACTCTTGAACATACCTTTGATGGCAGACATATCGTAGTACTCTTCCTGGATACGTGCCTGATAATCCTCATTGCTTTCCCCTTCCTTCTGCAAAGGCATACTCGGCACGAGAAGTTTGTTGATATCGGCACTGAAAGAAATGCGGTTGTACTCATTGATGGGGACCATGTAACTGGCACCAATACGCAAATTGGTCGGGATGAAGTAGGAGTAATCCTCACCATAGTTGATTTTACTACCGATATTGTAGATGTTGAAACCAATGCCCAACAGGCACTCACGGTTTCCCATCATGATATAATTGTTGTAGTAACCCGCGATGTCGGCAGCAAAAGCAGAACCGGCTGAAGTGTTGTCATCGTAGTGCCCGCTGATATCGGAATAGATGTATCTCAAGGCTACGGCTGCAGAAAACTTTTCGCCCAAGATACGGGAGTAGGCCACATCGACGGCCATTTCGAAAGGTTTCACGGTCATGTTCGGATCGTCAGTCATGACTTCACCCATGGTGAAATATCTCAAAGAACCACTAATGGCCTGATAATCGCCGAGACGAATATAACCTGTGACGTCCGCCAAGGCGATACCGTCAGTCAGTTGTCGCAGCCAAGGGGTATAGTTAATGGAGAGTCCAGACCGGCTATAGGTGAAAGGATATTTAGCTGGGTTCCAATACTGAGAGTGTACGTCCGGATCAGTGGCAGCACCGACATCACCCATACCGCCCGCTCTGGCATCCGGCGCAATGGTCAATGGAGTGACCGCTGTCATGATCGGATTGAACTGGTCACGAATATCGTTTTCATCAGCCAAAGCTGGAGCTGAAGCCAACATGGTGCAGGCTGTCAGATATATAAGTCTTGTTTTCATATTCTTTATGTGCTACTTGTTAGTGAGCCACTTTTTATGTGATTTTATTATTTTTCTAAAATGATGATTTTTTTGGCTTTGCTTTCCTGCTTTCCGTTGGCACTTTTGACCTTGACCTTGTACAGATAGATTCCTGCAGGTACTCTTGCACCGCCGCCGTTGGTCAGGTTCCACCGGACGATTCCATAGCCCGTAGGGTTGGAAAGAGCCACCTCCTGACTCTGCCAGATTCTGTGACCATTCAGATCGTATACCTCAAAGGTCGCGGTGTGTGGGGTCTCATCTTCGATGATGCAGGTGGTGGTGAAACTTGTCGTAGTCTTCGCAGGATTCTCAGAGGCATAGACATCGAACTCCTTGTTGACACCGTCCTGAATATAAAAATCGAGGGTGTTTCGTGTGGAATTACCATTCACATCCCAGGCTCTGAATGAGAGGGTATGCTTTCCCATGGTCAAACCCAGGTCTTTGAGAGGATAGCTCACTAGACCTTCCCGGTAGCTGCCAAAATCATATTGAAAATAATCATTAAGCAGGATTGGAGCGGTGTCTTTATGGTCGATGACCAATTCCATGTCGTGTCCGATACCGATTCCAGTCGCGTTGATTCCAGCGTCATCTGAAATTTTGGCAAAGAATACGGGATGAGGGGCCGTTATACCGCCGTTAGGAAATTCTGGTGTATTGAGATACAGAAAAACTTTCGGCGCCAAACTATCTGGTGCATAACTGTCGTCTGTTCCGTTAAGATAAAACTGCTCGTTCGCACCATGACATTCGATATTACTCTCGTTGTTTACCGCATAGAACGTAATACGGCCACCATCTTCAGTATAACTGATGTCGCGGGGTATTCTGAAGGAAAGGTTGAATTTTCCGTTGATCACGGAGTCGCTGCCTTCGAATATCTTCTTTGTACGGTCGTAAAATTCCATGGGCTCGTCAGCCGAGAGGTCGTTGTTCTTGCAAGTGATCTTCTCTAGACGGTCCATCATTGTTGCTGTCAGACTTCCCTTGAACTCATGAAGTTCCTGATGTTTCTCATTGGTGAGATGACCGCTGAGACGTACCAAGGAACCTGCTTCCAGTTTAATCCTACTGGAAGGGGTTAAAGGAGTTCCGTTAATACTGTCGAGAACGACATAGCCTGTTGGTGCGGCAAGTGGTAATGCGGGATTACCCAACAGCAGATATTTCAGTTTATTAATGGAGCCGTCTTTGATACCGCCATATTCTGAAGGAGTCACCAGTTCCACTTTCGTGAGTCGGAGCGCATCTCCCATCGTGTTCATCTTCCCGTTTTCCGCATTAGCGAAGAGATATTTGTTGTAAGCGATGTTCAGAATACGATTATAGTTGGAGTAGACAGCACGTGAGGCACACATCACAGCAATGGCTCCACCTGCAGGATTGGCCAAAGCGGCTCTTCCGATATCGTATCTTTTACTGTCGTATGGTGAAATCTCACAAGAGGCCATAATCCACAGAGGAAGATTCCCGGTGTTTGGAACTTCGAAATCCGGGGTACACAGAATCTTGGAGTGCGAAAGTTGATCGGGATTCCCGTGTCCTGTATAATTGAATACCAACGCACCTTGATGCATGGCTTCCTGGAGTATTCTTGTGGCCGTTGGGAAAGTATGCCCTGTTCCCGTGGAAATTCGGGTATAAGCATCGTTGTACACTTTTTTGATCAGGGCGTTATTGTGGGTACTTTCCATGATTTGTTTCACAACGGTCTCGGCATCGTTCATGTGCAGGTTTCCATTCCCGTTGTCCGCCAGCATGTAGATGGTGTTTTTCCATGCACCAGTTTTTTTGTTGCTCAGATAATCGATGGATTTGTCCACTAGAATCTTGGCCGTTTCCACATCGCTGCAGGTGAAGCGGCCGATGCCTAAATCTAATTTGTTGCGGGTATATCCACTTCCTTCTCCGTCATCGAGCCAGCCGAAATAGTCGTCCGTGACATAACTGTTCTGTTCACCAAGTGGGAAGGTTGTATTATTGGGATTTGAAAATCCGTCGGTCACCTCAAAACTAAGAAGGTAATCTTTGGGCGACAATCCCTTGTTCTCATTGGCGATCATCCGATTGTCCCAGAGACAATTCCCGAAGAGTAGAAGGTATCTTGGGAGGTCGGCCTCTGTCTCGGCACGGTCGTAAAGCATTTTCAGATATCTACGATAGGCTGTCGCATCTGGCGTGCCTGAAGAGAATTCATTGAAAATCTGTCCGGCGTCCACCACTTTCACACGCAGTCCCTGTAGTTTTTGATGCGCATCAGCCAAACGTTGTGCTTCAGAAGCTAACTTGCGGCTTTCTGGAATCAGAATGATCATATCATAAGCATTCTTGTCCCCATGAAGGTCCTGGTTCTCCACTTTTCCATCCCATTCCGGGGTTGGGTAGGTGGCTGCAAGATTCAGAATGACATATCTTTGTTTTCCTTCCTCGATGTTTACAGAGAAGATGTCGTTTTCCAGTTGTCCTTCGATCTCGCAGGTAGGATGGTTAAAGTAACCGATTCTCCAAAGGCGTGTATCAGCATCTGCTCCCTTGATTTTCAACTGTGCACCGCTTGTGGTATTGGGAGAGAAGGAATAGGGCGCATCCGTTGCCTTCAGTTCCCGTTGGTAATTAATACGGATGAAATTCAGTCTGGCTGGGTTACTTGGACTGACGCTGAAGTTGAAGGCATTTTCTCCAGCGGTGGCAGTCGTGGTAAAACTCTTTCTCATTTCATAGGCGCTTTGGAAGTTCGAAAATTTCGGAACCGTAAAAACACCAAGTTTCTGATTGTTGTGGGTCACAACAACGTTTGTCGAAGAGGTGAAACTGGAAGCCGAGAATGAGATGTCGACTTTCGCTCCTTTCTCTTTATTGGTACTGCCGGGCACAGCCACTTTGAAAGTGTGTGAAGCTCCATGTGAAAAGTCATAAGCATCATACATTTCTCTACCGCCGGTATACCAGCCGAAGGCATCGTCGTCTTTAACCACATGATAAGGCACGCTGGTTAAAACGTTCGTAGCTGTAGACTTCGACTTGGTTTTCTCGAAAGTACTAGGTTGACTACCTTCTGTAATCAGATAGTAAGAATAGTTTGAATAAGGATTGTTTTCGTGAATCCACTTTTGATGATTGCTGTTGTACGTCCAACGTAGGGTACCTTCGGCGAAGAATAGTGCCTCCCCGTTGTTTTTGCGGTATAGTGGTACTTCCACTAAGTCGTCACTGACTTGTCTGTTTCCTTCGAAGGTCCAGTCTTCTTCCAATATTCTCCCACCATATCCGAACAGCTTTACCTTGTTAGGATCAGAGAAACCCATCTTGGCAAGAAAATCCGGTGTGAGTGTATATATCCCTTCCTTTTTGACACGGATCTTGGCCCATTTTCCTTCCTTGAGTACAGAGGACTTCTTCCAGCGTTCGGTAGCGTCGGAGAAGGTTGCGCGGTTAAGCAGATGGACGCGGGAGTTGTTGGTGTTGACGTTTATCTTGCAAGACACCAATCTATAATACTGACCTTCTCTTTTGACAATAGGGGAGAAAACGACATCCAAATACCCCTTTTTGCGGCTGAAAGAGAGTTGACTGTTGATTTTGATGTCCTTTTGGATTTCACGGTCGTGTATTTTAGCCCATCTGCTTTCTTCATTAGTTAATGGACTGTATTCAGGGTAGTTCAAGCTAACCTCCAAAGAAGCGTTAGCCGGTAGATGCCCGACGGGTATAGACGTTGAATAGTAAGGTAGTCTTTCACGGCTGACGGGAAATTCTTTTGCTGTAAGTTCCAAAAATAGAGTATCCACATTGGGATGAGAAATGCCATTTCTGTATTCAATAGCCGAGGAGGACGTCATCCAACTCATTAATAGTATTAGCGTTAAGAAGACTTTGTTCATATTTCGAATTGCATGTAAAAGAGGTATGGAGGTCAATTTTGCATCCTTAATTCTCGCTCTTATGTATTAGTCCTTCCGGTCTTCACCTTACTGATTGTGTAGTTTTTGTGCAGACGTATATGGGTGATGGCTATTTTACATTAAAAGAAAGAACTTTTTGTTCAGCGATGTAGCCACTGATGTTGTGGTTGGTCGTTACGGTTGTCGGAGGAACCGGACAGCCGGTGAAAATGAAGTCACCTTGTTTCAAGGTATAAAACTGGCTGATTTCTGCAATCAGTTCATCGACCTTTTTCATCATGTCGCCACCGTTTCCGGACTGTATCAAAGTATCGTCTTCGTGGATAGAGAATGGCGTGTTCAGCCCTTCCTCAATCTCGTCAAGCGGTACAAAGCTACCGATGACGGCAGAACCATCAAATCCTTTTGCCAGTTCCCAAGGAAGTCTCTTCTCCTGAAGTTCTTTGAGCAGGTTTTCTGCGGTGAAAGTGACTCCTACCGTGATAGCATCATAATAACGCTTGGCGAATCTTGCGGAGATGCTACGTCCAAGTCGGCAGATTCTGACTACGAGTTGTCCACGGAGGGTACAATTTGTGGCGAAATCAGGAATGAAGAATGGACGATGGTCTTTCAGCAGGGCCGTATCCGGCAAGGTATACACCGTCGAGTCGCATGTGTTATATAACGTAGAATCCTTACTAATATTGTTTGATTCGTAATTTTTTTCAAAAACGATAATTTTCATAATCTAATGGGATGTGTGAGGCTGATGGGATGTGTGAGATGATCCGTAGTGTGTGGGTCCACTTAGAAATTGTAGTTGAATCCCACGGAAAGTGTCTCATGGAACTGGAAGTAGGAATGGCCGTCCATTTTCTTTACCCCATCATCAAATCTAGGATAAATGAAGAGTTTGGTGGACAGGAACTTGTTGATCACGAGATTGAAGGTGTTTTCCCATTCAATACGTGTAGTCTCATAATCTGTAAAGTAGAATACTCGTCCAGACCAGGAAACGTTCTTCATGATATTCCAATTGTATCTGACTGTGATATTCGAACCGAAGTCGAACTTGCTATGTTTGCCTTCGTCAATACCGAAAGCTGGAGCCAGCGCCTTACGGTCTACATATTTAAAATTACCTGCAAACGGAGAAATTGTCGCATTCAGTGAGAAGTTCTTGACGTTCAGTTTGTAGTCCATACCAAGGGTGAGGATACTTTCGAATGGGGACATAAAGTCGGAATAAACTTTTTCGTCGTTCTTCTTGTAGCCAGGATAGAACTGTGTCCAGCTCTGTAACATCAGTGTATAGTACCAATGCTTGGTGGCCTTCAGACCCAGTTTGTTGGTCAAACGCAGCAAGTCGCTGTTGGCGCGGAACTTATGTTTCTCGTCCCCCTTAGAGGATTGGAAACCCAGGCGCATTTCGAGTTTGTTGTCGAAGGTGACTTTCTGCTTGTTGTTGTAGTTCGCTTCCATCACACTGGATGCCAACCAGGAATAGTTGCTTTCGCCACCTTTATACCAGTTGTCGGAAACAAAGTATTGCATCATCTGGAAGGAGAAGTTGGCCTTGAAATTCCAAAAGTTGGGTCGGTAGACCACAATATCCCAATCGTCATTTTTAAAGTCGTCAACAAGAGGTTTCTTTTCATCTTCCACCTTTCCTGTGAGTTTAACGACCGGTTTCACTTCTTTATTGACATCGGAACGGATGCCGACTTCAGACATATGCAGATCTTCGTTCTGGGTAATAAATTGTGGCGTTTTGGTGTATACATGGCTCAAGGCATGATTGATGCTGGAGAGCAATGGTTGAGGAGTGACGGAACCTTCGGGTAACAGTGGTGGCTGTTGATAGTACGTCTCCCACTGGGGACTAGGGTCCAGGACGCCGATCATTTCATGCATAGGCATTGTATAATAGGTGGGCTGAGCGAAAATATAGAAATAATATGGATTTGCCAATGTATCAGGTTGGGTGTATCTATATTTTTCAAAACTTTTGCTCATCTTGTTCATATAATAATTATAAGCAAGAGCGATGGAGTCGGTTTTCGACATACTGATTCTGATAGGTTCTTGTTCTTTTCTCAGTTTCTCAGCAGCAATAGAGTCTGCTTTCGCTTTAGCGATAGAGTCTGCAACCACAGCCGCGATGGAATCGGCTTTCACCTGGGCAATGGAGTCCGCCTTCGCTTGAGCGATGGAGTCGGATACGGCCTGGGCTATGGAATCCATTTCACTCGGTGGGATGGAGTCTGTTCCCAGGGGCGTGATGGAGTCCGTTTTTTGAAAAAGAAGGGAATCGTTCCCGGTAAGAGAGATGTTTTGGGGAACGGAGTCGTTAATACCGAGCGCATGAAGCGTGTCAGGAGTAGACACCACTTGCTGTGCCTTTGCTGCTGTTGAAAAAAACAAGATAATCGATAGAATTGTATATACCTTTTTATTCATAAAAGCAAAAATAGATTTCAATGTTTAGCCTATAAGATCATTCCGATTCAGTCACCCGATATTACTACGGTGTGAAAAGATTCCGCAAAGTTACTCCTTTTTGCGGTTTTACCATTAGCTAAACTCTATTTTATCTTTGATTTGTGCTTGATAAGTTCCCTTTTGGGGATTTATTGAGGCATTTTGTTGTGGCTGGTTGTTGTGGCTCGGTCAAATGCCGGCTCTCTTTCATTGCCAACAGGCTGTCCCGTGAGTGACCTATGCCTTTGTCGGGGGCCGTCAGTGCTTTTTAGGTGGAAAGATGAAAAGGTGAGTCTTATAAAAATGCTATTTGCAAGTAACTGCCTCAATCGTTAGTAGTAAACCTAAAAAAACGGAACAATCTTAGTCGATAGTTTGGAAAAAGAATTACAAAAGTACTTTTTTGTATAGAATAGGTTTCTTTCTCTATATTTTTTTGTAATTTTGTCGCGAAATATGTCAATTGAGATAGAAAGACCTATTCCTTTTGGCATACATTTTGTTTTTTAATCGATAAAAGCAATCAAAAAATCCCGTTATGGCAGAGACAAAGTATATCTTCGTTACCGGTGGTGTGGCTTCCTCTTTGGGAAAGGGCATCATAAGTTCTTCAATTGGTAAGTTGCTGCAAGCTCGCGGCTACAATATCACTATCCAGAAATTTGACCCTTATATCAACATCGACCCAGGTACGTTGAACCCTTACGAGCACGGCGAATGTTATGTGACTGATGATGGTCAGGAGACTGACTTGGACTTGGGTCACTATGAACGTTTCACTGGCATTAAGACGACACGCCACAATAATGTGACTACCGGTCGTATTTATCAGAGCGTTATAGAAAAAGAACGTCGTGGCGATTATCTCGGTAAGACCATTCAGGTTATCCCTCACATCACGGACGAAATCAAGCGTGATATGCTTTACTTAGGTAAGAAGCATCATTATGATTTCGTGATTACTGAAATTGGCGGTACTGTTGGTGATATCGAAAGCTTGCCATTCTTGGAGGCTATCCGTCAGTTGAAGTGGGAACTGGGTCAGAACGCAGTCTGTGTGCATTTGGCTTATGTGCCTTATCTCGCTGCAGCTAAGGAATTGAAGACCAAACCGACTCAGCATTCTGTTAAGGAACTTCAGAGCCTCGGTATCCAGCCGGATATCCTGGTGCTCCGTACAGAACACGAATTAGGTCTTGGCTTGAGAAAGAAGGTTGCTAATTTCTGTAATGTATCTCCTGATGCCGTTGTTCAGAGCTTGGACCAGCCGACGATTTATGAAGTTCCATTGCGTATGCAGGAACAGGGCTTGGACGCTACCATCCTTCGTAAGATGGGTATGGAAGTGGGAGAGACTCCGGGACTCGGTCCTTGGCGCTCATTCCTTGATCGTCGTCATCGTGCCACTGAGGAAGTGACTATTGCTTTGGTGGGTAAATATGATTTGCAGGATGCTTACAAGAGTATTCTCGAGTCCTTGTCACAGGCAGGTACTTACAATGACTATAAGGTGAAGTGCAAGTTTGTCAACTCCGAGAAATTGACAGAGGCAAATGTCGCTGAAACCTTGAGCCCATTTGATGCCGCAGTGATCTGTCCAGGTTTTGGTTCACGTGGCGTGGAAGGTAAATTGATCGCTGCCAAGTATTGCCGTGAAAGCGATATGCCGACATTGGGTATCTGCTTAGGTATGCAGATGATGGTCATCGAATTTGCACGTAACGTATTGGGTTATACTGACGCCGATAGCGTTGAAATGGATTCTAAGACTACTCACAACGTAATCGACTTGATGGAAGACCAGAAGAATATCACCAATATGGGTGGTACCATGCGTCTGGGTGGTTACGAATGCGCTTTGCGCGAAGGTAGCCATTGCCGTGAAGTTTATGGTAGTGCCATGATTCATGAACGTCACCGTCACCGTTACGAATTCAATAACGAGTATCGTGAAGAATTCGAAAAGAACGGTATGCAGTGTGTCGGTACCAACCCTGATAGCGATTTGGTTGAGATTGTTGAAATACCAGCAAATAAATGGTATATCGGTACACAGTTCCATCCCGAATATTCAAGTACAGTGCTTCACCCACATCCATTGTTTGTGGACTTCGTGAAGGCTGCGATTACTTATAAGAAATAAAAGACGGATTTCACCGTAAACTTTATTGGATGAATCTGCAAATTTACCGTAGGCTCACTTTGTGATATCTCTGTGACAAGGACTATGGCAAGTTTGCAGATTTGCCCATAAAGAAAACAGACTAGATATAATGTACAATTGTAGTACAATGGTGGCATTATTTTTATTTTCACTTTCTGAATATTACTAGATTTACATATGGATAAAAACACTATTATTGGATTAGTGCTCATTGCGGCCTTACTGATGGGCTACAGCTTTTATGCCCAGGAAACGATGCCGCAGCAGCCTGCTCAGACCACTCCGGCTGTTACAGAGGCCGATGTTACTCAGCAGACCAAAGACGACGCAAAGTCACTGGTAAAGGCTACCGTAATGGATTCTACGGCTTTGTTCTTCAATTGCAGAACAGCCGGTAAGGATAGTCTGGTGGCTATTGAAAATGAAAAACTTCGTGTTGAACTCAATACGAAGGGCGGTATGGTTGCCAATGTTTATTTGAAAGAGTATAAGGAAGGTACACAGGAATACCGTTATCGTAGCTATGATGACTTCCATAAGGACATCAATGAACCTTTGCATCTCTATCGTCAGAAAGATGCCTCCATGTCGTTTACTTTCGACACCAAGGGAAGCGCTTTCAATACTTCTGATTACGACTTCCAGCCTGTAAACCTTACAGATAGCAGTGTCACCATGCGCTTGATGTCTGTGGATGGCGCTACCACTTTTGATGTCGTTTATCGTTTGCAGCCTAACAACTATATGTTGGACTTCGATATCCAGACTCAGGGCTTGGATAAATACGTTTCTACCACCACGAATCAGATGACTTTGAATTGGGAGGACCGTGTTAGTCAGTTGGAAAAAGGTTTCAACTTTGAGAACCAGCATTCCGCTTTGACCTATAAGGTCTTTGATGATGATACCGAAAAACTGGGTGAGATGAACAGTGAGAAAATCACCGAATTCGAAGGCCCGATTACTTGGGTGGCTTTCAAGAACCAGTATTTCAGTAGTGTGCTGATTGCAGAAAATCCTTTCTCTGCTAAGTCTTTGGGTTCTCATCTTTATACGAAGGGGAACAAGGACGGTTATCTGAAGGAGTATAAGGCTAACCTTCTGACCGGTTTGGATGTTACTGGCAAGGAAGTCGCTAAATATCAGTTCTATTTCGGTCCTAATCAATTCCGTCTGTTGCAGTCAATGGATGAACATGCCATCGGTGGTGAGCAAGATTTGGAATTGGAGGAATTGGTATATTTGGGTTGGCCGCTTTTCCGTTGGATCAACCGTTTCTTCACATTGTATATTTTTGACTTCTTCACCCGTATGGGCTTGCCTATGGGTATTGTTTTGTTGCTCATCACTATTCTTTTGCGTGTCATTGTTTATTTGCCTACCAAGAAGAGCTTCATGAGTAGTGCGAAGATGCGCGTCTTGAAACCGAAAATTGATGAGATTGCCAAGAAATATCCAAACAAGGAAGATGCAATGAAGCGTCAGCAGGAAACCATGTCGCTCTATTCCCAGTATGGTGCAAGTCCGATGGGCGGCTGTCTTCCTATGTTGATTCAGATGCCTATCTGGATTGCGATGTTCAACTTTGTGCCTAATGCTCTTGAATTGCGTCAGCAAGGTTTCTTATGGGCAGAGGACCTCTCCACTTATGATAGTATCATCAGCTGGGATAAGGATCTTTGGTTGATCGGTGACCACTTGAGCTTGTTCTGTATTTTGTTCTGTGCTACTAATATCATCTATAGTTTCATGACCATGCGTCAGCAGCAGGAATCTATGTCTAGTGAACAGGCAGAGCAGATGAAGATGATGCGTTGGATGATGTATCTGATGCCGGTATTCTTCTTCTTCATGTTCAATGACTATTCTTCTGGTCTGAACTACTATTACTTCATCTCTCTCTTGGCTAGTGCCTTGACCATGTGGTATCTGCGTAGAAGCACAGATGATGCGAAGTTGTTGGCTAAGTTGGAAGCCAATTTCCAGGCCAACAAGAATAATCCTAATAGAAAGACTAGCGGTTTGGCTGCGCGCCTTGAAGCTTTGCAGAAACAGCAGCAGGCCATGCTGGAAGAGCAGCAGCGTCGTCGCCAACAGAAGTAACCACTCTGAAATCGGAGTCAGCATATAAAAGGGGGAAGTGGGATGGATTCGGTTCCTAATCTCAGTTCTCCCTTTCTTTTATTTTTAAGGGTAGCCTGACCTGTCCGTTTACTATAGGATAGGTGAGGATGAGAGGTCCAGTCGGTTAAGAGCTGAGTGTTCTCATCATCTGGCAGGAAGATTTATCAGTCTGGTCCAGGATTCCCTACAAATAATCGGAATATTTAATATTTATAGATATGAATTTTACATCAATGTTAACCTCTCTGTCGTTATTAGTAGCAACCTCTGCGGTGACCGTAGGTTGTACAACTACAGACAAGAATTCAACACCTTTTATCGGAAAACAAAAGGTGGAAATCAAGGACGGTCGATTGACTCCAGAAGCGCTGTGGGCCATGGGCCGAATCGGTAGCTTTACTGTTTCACCAGATGGTAAACAGGCCGTCTATGCCGTTACCTATTATAGTGTAGAGCAGAACAAGAGCCATTCCGTTCTGTATACCATGGACATGGCTACCGGTCAGACCAAACAGTTGACGACTTCCAGCTCTAGTGAGATGGGGGCTGTTTATGTGAAGAAAGGCCAGCGTATTGCTTATCTTTCTGCTGAGAGTGGCAGTATGCAGTTGTGGGAAATGAATACAGATGGTACTGACCGTAAGCAGATTTCTAATGAGGCTGACGGTATCGGTGACTTCCTTTTCTCACCCGATGAAACTAAGGTTATCCTCGTTAAGGAGGTGGCTCAGCATACAGCTATCCAGGAGAATGACGCCGATCTGCCATTGGCAACCGGTATGGTATGTAATGATTTGATGTACAAGCATTGGGATACTTATGTGACTTCTGCTCCTCATCCATTTGTTGCCAACTATGATGGTAATGCCGTCAGCGGTGCTTTCGATTTGTTGGAAGGTGAACCATTTGAATCTCCAATGATGCCTTTTGGGGGTATCGAGCAGTTGGCTTGGAGCACAGACTCTAAGCAGGTGGCTTATACTTGCCGAAAGAAGACCGGTGTTGATTATGCCATCAGTACTGACAGTGATATCTTCTTGTATGACCTGGATAGCAAGCAGACCAAGAATCTCTGCAAACCAGAAGGGTATACCGATGTGAAAGTGAACACAACTATCTCTTTGAAGGAACAGCAAGGTAATCCTGCTTTCAAGGGTGTGGATTGTAACTTGGGTTACGACCAGAATCCGGTGTTCTCACCTGATGGAAAATATGTGGCTTGGAGCAGCATGGAGCGCGATGGTTACGAAAGTGACCGTACCCGTCTGTGTGTTTACGAATTGGCTACCGGTAAGAAGCAGTATGTCACTGAATCTTTCGAAAGTGGTGTGAATGAATTCTGCTGGAGTCAGGACGCTCAGCAGCTCTATTTTACCGGCGTATGGCATGGTAAGACTCACATCTACAGCACTAATCTTAAGGGTGAAGTGAAGCAGTTGACCGATGGCGTTTATGATTACGTATTGCTCGGTTTGAATGCGGACGGACAGTCTTTGTTGGCAAAGCGTCATAGTATGAGCGCAGCTGATGAAGTTTACCAGGTAAATTTGGGTGAAAAGTCTGAGGTCAAGCAGTTGACTTTCGAAAACAAGGAAATCTTCGACCAGTTAGCTATCGGCGACGTTAAGGAACGTTGGGTCAAGACGGTGGACGGTAAGGAAGAATTGGTTTGGGTGGTATATCCAGCTCATTTTGATTCTACCAAGAAATATCCAACACTTCTTTTCTGCGAAGGTGGTCCTCAGTCTCCGGTAAGTCAGTTCTGGAGCTATCGTTGGAACTTCCAGATTATGGCCGCTAACGACTATATCATTGTAGCGCCTAACCGCCGTGGTCTCCCTGGTTTCGGTATGGAATGGTTGGAACAGATCAGCGGTGACTATAGTGGCCTCTGTATGCAGGACTATCTCTCAGCAATCGATGATATCTGCAAGGAAAGCTACGTGGACAAGGACCGTCTCGGTGCTGTAGGTGCTAGCTTCGGTGGTTACAGCGTATATTGGTTGGCTGGTAACCATGACAAGCGTTTCAAGGCCTTCATCGCACATGATGGTATCTACAATACTCAGCAGCAGTACGTCGAGACAGAAGAACTTTGGTTCCCTAACTGGGATATGACTTCTGCTCCATGGCATAAAAATGCCAAGGGACAGATGAAGAAGGTCTTCGAGACTTCTCCACACCTTTATGTTGATCAGTGGGATACTCCAATCCTCTGCATCCACGGTCAGAAGGACTTCCGTATTGAATATACCCAAGCTGAAAGCGCATTTACTGCTGCTCGCATGCGCGGCATCGATGCACAGCTCTTGCTCTTCCCAGATGAAAACCACTGGGTATTGAAACCACAGAATGGTATCCTCTGGCAGCGCACCTTCTTCCGCTGGTTGGATAAATACTTGAAATAATTAGGAGTTAGGATTTAGGAGAGAGAAATTCTTATTTCATTAGGAATTTGGAGTTCCTCTGATTACAGATTAAATTTTGTAGTTAAGGAATGAATCGAGAGGGATGTACTTCACGGATTCGCACCTTGTGCTCTTTTCTCTTTCTTCTTTCCTCCTTCCCGCTTATAGCATAGCAACAAATCAATTAATAATAAAAACAATGTCAAACGAAATTAAAACTTCACTCCGTGACTCAGCGGGTATGCGTTGGACGGTGCTTCTGCTCCTGGCAGGTGCAATGTTCTGCTCGTATATCTTCATGGACATCTTGTCTCCAATCAAGGACTTGATGCAGTCTGAGCGTGGTTGGGACTCTACCGCCTTCGGTACAATGCAGAGTTCTGAAACCTTCTTGAACGTGTTTGTATTCTTCCTGATTTTCGCGGGTATCATCCTCGATAAGATGGGCGTTCGTTTCACCGCAGTGCTTTCCGGCGCTGTCATGCTGGTGGGTGCCACTATCAACTGGTATGCCGTTACCGACAGTTTTGCAGCCAGCAGCTTGCAGACTTGGTTCACTGAACACCTGAATTATATCCCAGGTTTCGATGAATTGGGTATTTCTCCTTTCTACGAAGGCATGCCTGCATCAGCTAAGTTTGCTGCAATCGGTTTCATGTTCTTCGGTTGTGGTGTTGAGATGGCTGGTATCACAGTTTCTCGTGGTATCGTAAAATGGTTCAAGGGACGTGAGATGGCTTTGGCCATGGGTTCTGAGATGGCTTTGGCACGTCTCGGTGTAGCAACCTGTATGATTTTCTCACCGGTATTCGCTAAGATGGGTGGTGTCATTGATGTATCTCGTTCCGTAGCATTCGGTCTGGTACTTTTGATGATTGCCTTGATCATGTTCATCGTCTACTTCTTTATGGATAAAAAATTGGATTCACAGATTAGTGAGGAAGAAGACAAGGATGAACCATTCAAACTCAGCGATCTCGGTAAGATTCTTACCAGCAGCGGTTTCTGGTTGGTAGCTTTGCTTTGTGTATTGTATTATTCTGCCATCTTCCCATTCCAGAAGTATGCTGTGAATATGTTGCAGTGTAACTTGACTTTCACTGAATTGGATCCTAATTCATTCTGGGCAACCGGTACGGTGACTATCGTTCAGTACATCATCATGTTGGTGGTAGCTGCTACTGCATTTGCTAGCAACTTCTCTAAGAACAAGGCTATGAAGTATGGTTTGATGGCGTTGTCAGTAGTTTCATTGGTGGTATTCTGCTACATGGGTTACATGCGTCAGAGCGCTGAGACCATCTTCGCAGTATTCCCACTTTTGGCAGTAGGTATCACTCCAATCCTCGGTAACTATGTAGACCATAAGGGTAAGGCCGCTTCCATGTTGATTTTGGGTTCTGTACTTTTGATCGCTTGCCACTTGACTTTCGCTTTCATTCTTCCACAGTTCAAGGGTGACGGTGTCGCAGGTGTTATCATCGCTTACATTACGATCTTGATTTTGGGTGCCAGCTTCTCTTTGGTACCAGCATCCATGTGGCCAAGTGTTCCAAAGTTGGTTGACGCCAAGATCATTGGTAGTGCTTATGCATTGATCTTCTGGATTCAGAACATCGGTCTCTGGTTGTTCCCATTGTTGATTGGTAAGATTTTGGACAGCACCAACTCCGACTTGGTGGAAAAGGTAGCCAATGGTGAGATGACCGCTGAACAGGCATCTATCTCCTACGACTATACCGCACCACTGGTTATGTTGGCTTGCCTGGGTGTGGCAGCACTGATCCTTGGCTTTGTCTTGAAGATTGTTGACAAGAAGAAGGGTTACGGTTTGGAAGAGCCAAACATTAAGGAATAAATCCTCATATAGCTATAGAAATATGAAGGACTGCATCTTGTGAAGTTGCAGTCCTTTTTTCTTGAGAATACCTCCTTCATATTCCAGAATACTTGTGATTCATCCCGGTTTTGTCTAGATTGAAGTTGCCGGTAATTAGAGTTCGATCAAAGCGTGTGTTGACTTTCTGATACCTTGATGGGCATGGAAGTGTCATTAAGGATAGGGATTTCAACCGTTCATTGACCAAATTCGGCACATGTTTTTTAATCCATTGTTCCAAATGTCGTATTTTGGCCCAATTCCGAAATTTGGATTTTGTCCGTAAATGTATTATCTTTGTAATAGGTAATGGGGGATAGGAGAACGTCATCTATCTCCCGTTTTTTTGACGTTTTTCAAGTCAAAATAGGTTACTGCCAGTTTTTTCTACTTAAGAACTAGATTTTTTTATCTCAGTACTAGATGAATCTAAGTCTGTTCCAGATGAAAATGGGAGTAGTGTCGGTAAGTCTGTTTCTTACGCCCGTTAAATCTTCATAAAGTTTTTTGCCATCTTGTGAGTAGTGTTCTAAAATACCTACCATAAAAAAGAATGCCACCGGAATATTTTCATTCCAGTGGCATATACTGTTCGTTAATCATCCATGAAACTGCAAAATGGTAGAAGGATACCCTTTTCTAGCATTTGCTCTTCTCGTTGGATTTAATATCTTTCGTTTTCGTTCGGGAAATCTCCACTCTTAACATCGGACACATAATGTCCGATAGCATCTGTCATAATGGTGTGGAGATCGGCATAACGGCGAAGGAATTTCGGAGAGAAATCATTGTTCATACCCAACATGTCGTCAACCACCAGCACCTGACCGTCTGTACTGCCGGCACCAATACCGATGATAGGAATCTTGATTTCTTTCACCACCCGTTCTGCCAAGGCTGCCGGAATCTTCTCCAAAACAATGGCGAAGCAGCCAACTTCTTCCAAGGCATGAGCGTCACTGATCAGTTTCTCCGCTTCGGCTTCTTCTTTGGCGCGTACCGCGTAAGTTCCAAATTTATTGATACTTTGAGGTGTAAGCCCCAGGTGCCCCATAACAGGGATACCAGCTTCCAATATTTTACGTACGGTGTCAATAATCTCAACACCACCTTCCATCTTGACAGAGTCACAGCCGGTCTCCTGCATAATGCGGATCGCGTTACGTACACCTTCTGTTGGATTTACCTGATAAGTACCGAAAGGCATGTCGCACACCACGTGGGCACGTTTTACGCCACGGACAACAGAGCGAGCGTGGTAAATCATCTGGTCTAAAGTAATCGGAAGTGTGGTAAGGTTACCAGCCATTACGTTGGAGGCACTGTCGCCGACCAAGATAATGTCTACACCGGCACCATCTACTATTTTTGCGGTTGTAAAGTCATAAGAGGTGAGCATGGCAATTTTCTTGCCCTGTTCTTTCATTTCCATCAGGCGGTGAGTCGTCACCTTACGTGTGTCTTCTACTAAATATCCTGCCATAATTGTAAGATTATAAAATTTTTGCAAAGGTAGGCATTTAAAGTTATAAAATAGGAGTTAAAGGTGAAGAGTTTTTGTCAGCTGGATGGGAAGAAGTGTTTAACAACATTAGTAGACAATCTTATAACTCAAGATAAAAAATGCCATGTTGATGGGACATGGCATTGATGTGGATGGTTTTATAGAATGTTCTTATAGAATGTTCTTATAGAATGTTCTTATTGGATGTTCTTATTGGATGTTCTTATTGGATGTTCTTATTGGATGTTTTTATTGGATGAGTTTTTGGAATTCCTCTGGAGTGATGTGGATAATGGCACAAATCTGCTCCTGGGTCAGTCCTGTGGCATACATATTTCTGACAATGGTGGAACGTTCTTTTTCACGCCCTTGCTGCATACCCTTTTCCATTCCGATAGCTTCTCCCTCAGCTCTTCCCTCAGCTCTTCCTTCAGCTCTTCCTTCAGCTCTTTCGGTAAAGATATTATCTCTTAGAATCACGATGTTGTCTAGATGGCGATAGTAAGCGTTCAGTTCTTCTTTACTCATTCTGTCTAGTTTCAGTCGTTCACGTACAGCATCAAGTCCAGGAGCTTTGGCTCCCTCTGGAATGTCGCCGGTGTTTAGATAATAAATCCATTCCTCTAACGGCGTCTTTGCCACTTTATTAAAATCGTTGACTTTTAGGATGTAATATTCAGGATAAAGTTGACTGACCGTATCAACCTTAAAGGTCTGACGTTGGAAAGGAGACAGTTCCAGAATATCATTTTCATGAATGCCTCTGAACTCGGTTTTTCCATGGTAGACAATATCCTTGCCGCTTCCTAAAGAGAAGTATACAATATTAATACTATAAACTTTACGGACATGTTCGTAACCGTCACCTCGGTTGATATATTCCGTTACTAACTTGGAGGTGCCGAAAAGCATACGTTGAAAATAAGCGTATTCGTTGTTGTTTTGGACTTCAATCAGTACGAGGTCACCTTTTGAATTTTCAGCCAGTAAATCAACGCGGTTGTACTTGTCAAACTCCTCTTCTTGATTACTTTCACTTTCCAGTAATTTTTGAATCGTGATGTTTTCGTTGAGTAGTGTGGTGAGAAGGCCTTCAAGAACACTGAAGTTGGCTTTATTGCGCAAAAGCCGCTTCATTGCCCAATCGAAACGTATATATTTATTCATGGTCTAATCTATTGATAGGGTTAGGGTGCAAATATAATTATTTAATTGGGAAGTCGAGCAGCGTCTCTGCGGATTCTCTTTTCTGTGGGTGGAATTTCGTTTTTTTCTCTAGCGGCAGTGAGGAGAATCTCTGTTACTTTTCAATTAAATAATTTTTAAATGAAGCAGTTAGATATATTTTTCAGAGTGACATCCTATCCATCGGATTTTCTTTCGTAATTTTGCAGCCAGTATGAAAAGAAAAATAGAATTATTGGCGCCAGCGCGTGATGTGGAATGTGGTTTAGAAGCCATACGTCATGGTGCTGATGCCGTATATATCGGAGGTCCAGCTTTTGGTGCTCGTGCTGCAGCTGGAAATACAGTAGAAGATATTGAACGTTTGTGTGTCTTTGCCCATACCTATGGGGCGAGGATCTATGTGACGCTCAACACCATCTTATATGATGACGAGTTGGATGCGGTGGAACGTTTGATCTGGAAACTGTATGAAAGTGGGGTGGATGCCCTGATTGTCCAGGATATGGCTTTGTTGAAGTTGAATCTGCCACCCATTGCTTTACATGCCTCCACGCAGATGGATAACCGTACGGTAGAGAAAGCCCAGTTCTTGGAAAAAGTAGGTTTCTCGCAAATCGTGCTGGCGCGTGAGTTGTCGTTGAATGAGATAGCAAAAATACACGAAAATGTCCAGGTTCCTTTGGAGGCTTTTGTCCATGGAGCTCTTTGTGTTAGTTTCAGCGGTCAGTGCTATGCTTCCCAATATTGTTTCAACCGTTCCGCGAATCGCGGTAAGTGTGCTCAGTTCTGCCGTTTGACCTTTGATCTGCTTAATGCGGATGGAGAGGCAATCGTCAAGGACAAGCATTTGTTGTCTTTACGGGATATGAACCGTAGTGGTTCTCTTGAGGAAATGATGGATGCCGGTGTCTCTTCATTTAAAATAGAGGGACGTCTGAAAGAAGTTTCCTATGTGAAGAATATAACGGCTTACTATCGTAAAAAAATCGATGAAGTCTTGGCTCGTCGTAGTGAGGACTATGTGCGCAGTTCCTATGGTACCAGTCATTTGCAGTTTGATCCGAGGGCTGAAAAAAGTTTTAACCGAGGTTTTACAGATTATTTTCTGCATGGGAGAACCGGTAACGTCTTTTCGTTCGATACTCCCAAGGCCATGGGGGAACAAGTTGGTGTGGCCAAACGAATCGGTCGTAGAAGTTTCTCTATAAAATATCTGCATGGGGAAGATGCTAGTCTACGTCTGAATGCCGGAGACGGTCTGTGCTTTATCACCCCGGAAGGAAAACTCCAGGGTTTCCGTGTGAATAAAGTGGAGGGGATGGATGTTTATCCCGCAGTCATGCCGGCCTTGTATCCGGATACGCCTTTGTTTAGAAATCTGGATTTTGATTTCGAAAAGAAACTGGCTAAGCCTACAGCAACCCGCCGTTTGGCCTTGCAGATGCGTTTCCAGGAAATTCCAGAAGGTTTTTCTTTGTACTTGAAGGACGAGACCGGTGTTGAGAAAACATTGACATTTGAAGTCGAGAAGGAAAATGCTCGTACCTCTCAGCGAGACAATATTATCCGTCAGTTGTCCAAAATGGGAGATACCCCGTTCGAGGTAACTGATGTGGAGGTTGATACCCAAGGGGAGCGTTTCATTCCTTCCTCTGTTTTGGCTGAATGGAGAAGAACTGCAGTGGATGCATTGATGGAACAAAAGCTGCAGTGTTATCAGCGTGACTTACGGATAAAGACAGATGATACCGTAAAAGTCGGAGAGAGTCTGAGTTATCTGAGTAATGTGGCCAACGCGCAGGCCCGCCAGTTTTATGAGGAGCATGGAGCTGTGTCCGTAGCTCCGGCTTATGAAATCGCACAGCCAGATCAGGCTGTGATCATGTTCTGTAGACATTGCCTGCGCTATGCTTTTGGACTCTGTCCGAAACACCATCATCGGCCCTTCCCGAAAGAATGGAAGGAACCTTTGTCTTTGCGGCTCTCTGACGGCAGAGAATTTGGTTTGGAGTTTGATTGTAAGAATTGTCAGATGAAGGTTTATGCGCCGTAGTTTATGGGGAGTACTGTTGGCTGTACTCTTCTCTCTCACCTCCTGCTATTATTCACATCCTCATCAGGAAGACCATTGGGCGGTCAGTAATGGTAATGATGTAGATTCTGTAGAATTCTATATTGGGCATCATTATTGGAAAAACTACTTTTTCCAGGCCGTTGATTCTTTCACTTTGTCAGTGGCTCCTGATTATGAAAAATGTTTTCTTTCTTCCATCGATACTTCGGTAAGGAAGGTGGAGAAAGGGGAGGTGGTTGGCGTGATGTCGATCGGAGTGGATAAGTCGACCGCACCTTCCACGGTATGGGTCAAGGTTGCACGGGATCAATTGTGCCAGGGATGGATTAAGGAAAAAAAATTGATGGACTGTGTGGTGCCCGATACCCCGATATCCCGTTTTATCTACCATTTCAGCGACAGGAATCTTTTGGTGGTGATGGCCTGCATTGCTATGGCGATACTCTTCTATTTGATACAGGGAGCGCGACATAAACGTTTGCAGATTGTCCATTTCAATGATATCCATAGTTTTTATCCGACTCTGCTCTGTCTGACCGTATCTTTGGGGGCTGTGCTGTATGGAACGGTACAATGTTATGCACCAGAGACCTGGGTTGAATATTATTTTCATCCCACGCTCAATCCGTTAGATCCTAAATTGCCATTTATCCTTTCAGCCTTTGTCGCCTCGGTTTGGCTCATGCTTCTCGTTGGAATTGCTGTGGTGGATGACCTGTTGCATCTACCTGATATTACCGGAAGTCTGGCCTACCTGACAGGACTGGCCGGTGTCTGCATGATTCTCTATTTGTTTTTCACGCTATCGGTGCATCTCTTCATTGGCTATCCATTACTTGTGGGCTATTGGATCTTTGCTTTCTACCGGCATATCAAGAACGGCACTCCCCATTATTGTTGTGGTAGATGTGGCGCTCCGATTTCGCATAGTGGAAAATGTCCGGAATGTGGCGCGAACAACGTAATTCAAAATGAATAACGTGTCTTCGTGAATCTTTAGCGGGTGGACAAGGCTTTAATCTGTTCCTGTTAGAAAAGAAACTAGTTTCCAGGAGCCTTTGCAAACGGAGGCTCCAGCAGAAAAATATCAACGGGTAAATTCTACAATATCCTAATAAATTCCAAAAACTTTGTACCTTTGTGGTGGTTATGAAGAAATCTAGATACATCTTATATATAGGTACGGCTCTCTTATGTGGGAGTTTGAACCTGCAGGCTCAGAATAGAATCAGTCCTGACGGTTTTATGATGGGAGAAGAGGAGGATGAAAATCGGTGGGCCAGTGACTCTATCCAAAAGGAAGGAGTGCCTGTCGGCATGTATGGCTGGAACATCAATTCCAGGTTTGGAGATATTCGTCCGACTTCACCAGATACCATGATGCACCATTTCCAAAATGATGCTTTCACTGATGGACGTACTGGACATTATCTCTTTTTGGGTAATTATGGTTCTCCGCGCGAAAGCCGTATGTTTTTTGAACGGAAAGGCATGGATTATGACCGTACGTTTATTTTTGAACATCCCTATGATTTTTTTCTCAAGCAGCCCGAACAGCTGTTTTATACGAATACCAAGTCGCCGATAACCAATATTACCTACCATGAATGTGGTAACAAGCAAAATGGTGAGGACCGGATTACAGGGCTTTTTGCGGTAAATGCCGGGAAAAAGCTGGGAATGGGATTCAAACTCGATTACCTTTATGGTCGTGGCTACTATCCGAGCCAGCAGACGGCTCATTTCAACGGAACGGTATATGCTTCCTATCTGGATGAGAAATATGAGATGCATACCCAGTATTATGCCAATCATTTGAAGACGGCTGAAAATGGCGGTATTGAAAATGATGATTATATTACTCGTCCGGAGGCGTTCCCAACCAGTTACGATACGAAGGATATGCCTATGCGCTTGTCCAAGAGCTGGAATAAGATGAACGTCAATACCTTCTATTTGACGCATCGTTATAACCTGGGCTTTACCCGTTATCGGAATACGGAAGGAGAGGTTGTACATACCAATAAGGCCAAAATCTCGGCTGGATTGTTGAGCAAGGCCTTGTCGGTCAACGACAGTACGGATAGCACCTCGGTGGAGTTGGCTAACCTGGAAAATAAGGATTCTCTGCAGCTGATCCCGGAATTTGTGCCGGTGAGCAGTATTATCCATACTCTGCGCCTCGACCATAACAATCGTCGTTTCTTGTCCAACTGGTTCCAAAATGAAGGCAATTCGCTTTATTTTGCCGATTTCTATTTGCCGGGCGATTCCGCGAATGACTATACTCGTCATTTGCATGTGGCCAACACCGTGGCCTTGGAACTCCGGGAAGGGTTTAATAAGTGGATGAAAACAGGTTTACGGCTCTATGCCCGTCATGACTATAACCATTATACCTTACCGGAACAAGACCTGAGTCGCAGATCTTATAATGAGAACCACATTTCTCTCGGTGCAGAACTGCTCAAGCAACAGGGACGTATATTCCATTACAATGTGCTGGGAGAACTCCGTACTTCCGGAGATAAATGGGGAGAGTTCAACGTGGAGGGAAATGCGGATCTGAATCTGCCGCTTCGCAAGGATACACTCCGTTTCTTGTTCAACGGTAGTCTTCGTAATCAGGAACCGACGTTCTACTATCGCCATTATCATGGACGAAACGCATGGTGGGATAATTCTTTTGACAAGGAGTTCAGAGCTAGAGTCGGTGCTGACCTTATTTATAAGAAAACCCGTCTGTCTGTGAATCTCGAATCAGTACAGAACTACACCTATTTTGCAGAACACCAGGTTCCGGGAACAGGGGATGATCTGCCGTTGATCGGTGTTAGCGCCCAACAGCATAACAAAAATGTACAATTGCTTTCTGTGGGGCTGGGACAGGATTTCAAATGGGGAATTTTCCATTGGGATAACGAGCTGACTTATCAGCTGACCTCGGAGAAGCATGTGCTTCCTGTACCGACTTTTAATGCCTATACCAATCTGTATCTCGATTTCCGGATAGCCAAGGTGTTGCATACCGAGATAGGTGCAGATCTCCGCTATTATACGAAGTACTATGCACCGACCTATTCTCCGATGATCGGACAGTTTGCTGTACAGGATCGGGCTCAATGTGTGGAGGTCGGCAATTACCCGACAGTCAACGTATATGCCAACTTCCATTTGAAGCAGACCCGTTTTTACGTCATGGGATCACATGTCAACTACAAGAACGGAGCTGGCGAACCTTTCCTGCTTCCGCATTATCCGATGAATCGATTGGTGTTGAGGCTTGGAATCTCCTGGAACTTCTTTAACTGATTTCAAGAATAGAATCTCAATTCATTGAAAATAGAAAACTTAGAGCCACGGTCGGACATACTTTTCTTGTCTGCCGTGGCTCTTGGCGTAAATAACCTTTCGATAGCCTCTTTTCGTAGGTAGAGCAGCGTAAAGAACGGGGGAATGCGTAAAAAATGCCATAATTCGGGATGCTATCTTCTCTGTTTTTATTATCTTTGCCAACTAAATAATTGGATAGCCCAAATCTTAGAGGTTTGAAGTTGTCAAATTGCATTGTAAATTCATAAAATAGAAAATGAAATATACAGAACGCACTGGGTTGAATCTCTTTGAGATCAACAAAGAAGTACTTAAGGATTGGGACAAGGACGACTTGTTCCATAGAAGTATGTCGGAACGTGAGGGCTGTCCCTCTTTTGTCTTCTTCGAAGGTCCTCCTTCTGCTAATGGTCATCCTGGTATTCACCATGTCATGGCACGTACCATCAAGGATGTCTTCTGTCGTTATAAAACTATGCAAGGCTTCCAGGTGAAGCGTAAGGCTGGTTGGGATACTCATGGTCTGCCTGTGGAATTGGGCGTAGAAAAGGAACTGGGTATCACGAAGGAAGATATTGGTAAAACCATCAGTATTGAAGAGTACAATGCGCGTTGCCGTAAGAATGTGATGATGTTTACACAGGAATGGACCGATCTGAGTCATCTGATGGGTTACTGGGTGGATATGGAACATCCTTACATCACTTACGAAAATTCATATATCGAAACGTTGTGGTGGCTCTTACAGCAGCTCTACAAGAAGGGTCTGCTTTATAAGGGATATACCATCCAGCCTTATTCACCAGCAGCCGGTACAGGTCTGAGCTCACACGAGCTGAACCAGCCGGGTTGTTACCGTGACGTGAAGGATACTACGGTCACTGCTCAGTTCCGTATCCTTGATCCTAAGGCGGAGATGACTCAGTGGGGTGCTCCTTACTTCATCGCCTGGACCACTACACCTTGGACATTGCCTTCAAATACAGCCTTGTGTGTCGGACCTAATATCGATTATGTCTGCGTACAGACTTATAATGCTTATACCGCAGAGAAGGTTTCTCTGATTGTGGCTAAGTCACGTCTGAATGCTTATCTGAAGCCAGAAGGTGCAGAACTGCCTTTGGAAGAATATAAGGCAGGTGACAAGGTGGTTCCTTACCGTATTGTTGCTGAATACAAGGGTAGTGACCTCGTTGGTATGCATTATGCACAGCTTATGCCATGGGTAAAACCTTTGGAGAAGGTGAGCGAGAATGCAGCTGCTTTTGTCAACGCTTATGCTGAGGCACATGCGGACAAATGTTTCACTATCGGTCAGGACAAGTTCGTGGAACTTTCTGAAGAGGGCTTCCGTGTGATTCCTGGTGACTATGTGACCACAGAGGACGGTACCGGTATCGTACATATCGCTCCTACATTTGGTGCCGACGATGCCAAGGTTGCCCGTGATGCAGGTATTCCTTCTCTCTTCATGATCAATAAGATGGGCGAGACTCGTCCAATGGTGGATTTGACCGGTAAGTATTACTTGTTGGAAGAGTGTGCTGATGAGTTTGTCCAGGCTTGTGTGGACGTTGAGGCTTATAAGCATCATGAGGGTGACTATGTAAAGAACGCCTATGCTCCTGAATTCAACAAGGATGGTAAATATGACGAGGCTGCAGCTGCCAAGGCTGAGGACTTGAATATTGTCATCTGTATGGAAATGAAGCAGGAAGGTTCTGCCTTTAAGATTGAGAAGCATGTTCACAACTACCCTCACTGCTGGCGTACAGACAAACCGGTGCTCTATTATCCATTGGACAGCTGGTTCATCCGTTCTACAGCAGCGAAGGAACGCATGATGGAATTGAACAAGACCATCAACTGGAAACCGGAATCAACCGGTTCAGGCCGTTTCGGTAAGTGGTTGGAGAATTTGAACGACTGGAACCTTTCCCGTTCTCGTTATTGGGGAACTCCATTGCCAATCTGGCGTAATGTAGATACTCGTGAGGAAATCTGCATCGGTTCTGTCGAGGAATTATATAATGAAATTGAAAAGAGTGTAGCTGCTGGTTTCATGCAGAACAATCCTCTGAAAGAAAAGGGCTTTGTTCCAGGTGACTACAGTAGTGACAACTATCATAAGATTGATTTGCACCGTCCGTTTGTCGACGATATCATCTTGGTTTCTGCTTCAGGCAAACCGATGACCCGTGAGACCGACTTGATCGACGTATGGTTCGATAGTGGTGCAATGCCTTATGCTCAGATCCATTATCCGTTTGAAAATAAGGAGGCTTTGGATTCTCGTAGCGTTTATCCAGCCGACTTTATCGCAGAAGGTGTAGACCAGACTCGTGGTTGGTTCTTCACATTGCATGCGATTGCCACAATGGTCTTCGACAGTGTTTCTTACAAGGCCGTAATCAGTAACGGTTTGGTACTGGATAAGAATGGTAACAAGATGTCCAAGCGTTTGGGCAATGCTGTGGATCCATTCGGTGCGATCGAAAAGTATGGCTCCGACCCATTACGTTGGTACATGATCACGAATTCCTCACCTTGGGATAACCTGAAGTTTGATGAGGAAGGTGTGAAGGAAGTCGCTCGTACTTTCTTTGGTAAGTTGTTCCAGACATATTCTTTCTTCGCGATGTACGCTAACGTTGACAACTTCGACGCTGCGGCTCCACAGGTTCCGATGAACGAACGTCCAGAAATCGACCGTTGGATTCTTTCAGACCTGAATACATTGATCAAGGAAGTTTCTGCAGCTTTCGAAGACTATGAGCCTACTCGTGCAGGTCGTATGATCAGCACTTTCGTTATTGACAACCTCAGTAACTGGTTCGTACGTCTGAACCGTAAACGTTTCTGGGCTGGCGAAATGGATACTGACAAACTCAGTGCTTATCAGACCTTGTACAGCTGTCTGTTGACTGTATCAAAGTTGATGGCTCCTATCGCTCCGTTCTATGCAGACCGTCTTTTCCATGATCTGACAAACGGTGCAGAGGCTGACAGTGTACATTTGGCTAAGTTCCCAGTAGCTGATGAGACGATGATCGACAAGGATCTCGAATACCGTATGGATCTGGCTCAGAAGATTACTTCTATGGTACTCTCTCTCCGTAAGAAAGAACACATCATTGTTCGTCAGCCATTGTCCCGTATCTGCATTCCTGCAACCGACAAGCGTCTGAAAGACAACGTTGAGGCTATCAAGCAGTTGATCTTGGACGAAGTGAACGTGAAGGAACTCGAGTTCGTTGAAGGTTCCATGCTGGAGAAGACCGTGAAGTGTAACTTCCGCGTGATGGGTAAGAAGTTCGGTAAGATGATGAAGTCCGTAGCTGCTGCTGTTGGTGCTTTGAGCCAGGAACAGATCGCTGAACTTGAAAATGCGGGTCGACTCGTACTCTCCGTTGACGGTAACGAGGCTGTGATTGAACGTGACGATGTTGAAATTGTCAGTGAGGATATCCCAGGCTGGACTGTTGCAAATGAAGGTGCTTTGACCGTTGCACTCGACTTGGAAGTTTCTGAATCTTTGCGCCGTGAAGGTTTGGCACGCGAAATCATCAAGCGTATTCAGACCTATCGTAAGGAAAGTGGTTTCGAAATTACTGACCGTATCCAGGTGGTTATGGAAAACCATGCAGATTTGGAAGCTGCGGTTGCAGAATACAAGGACTACATCTGTGGTCAGGTGTTGGCCGACAACTTTGATTTTGCAGCACAGGTGGACAACGGTGTGGCTTTCGACTTCGAGGATTTCAAGGTGAACGTCAATATCGCTAAGAAATAAACCTATATTTAAACCTAAACAACATACTACTATGGCTGAAAAGACACGTTATTCTGATGAGGAATTAGCGGAATTCAAAGCGCTGATTCTTGAAAAGATTGAGCTCGCTCGACGCGACTATGACCAAATGATGGACGCGTTGACCAACAGAGCTGGTAACGGTGTGGATGATACCATGCCGACTTACAAAGTTTTGGAAGAGGGTTCAATGACTCAGACAAAGGAGGAATTAACAACAATGGCAGCACGTCAGCAGAAGTTTATTCAGGGATTGCAAGCCGCATTGGTGCGCATTGAGAATAAAACTTATGGTATCTGCCGTGTGACTGGTAAGTTGATTCCAAAAGAACGTCTGCGTGCGGTACCTCATGCAACTCTGAGCATCGAGGCTAAACTTGCGCAGAAATAAGACATCTGTAAATAAAGAGCGAGGACGGCTTTGTGAGAAGTCGTCTTTGCTCTTATTTTAATCACTCTATTACACTACTAAATTTTATTTGATGAAGTCAAATCCTGTAAAGAAACGCGCTTATCTGGCCTTATTCACTGTCCTTTTCATTCTGATAGTGGATCAGCTGATCAAGATTGCTGTCAAAACAAATATGTTGCTACACGAAAAAATAGATGTGACCAGCTGGTTTAAGATCTATTTTGTAGAGAACGAGGGGATGGCCTTCGGTATGGATTTTATCGGTACGGCTATTCTTTCTGTTTTTCGTATTGTTGCTGTCATCGGTTTCAGTTATCTGTTGGTCAAATCTATCCAGAAAAGATATCCTATGGGATTTATTTTCTGCTTCTCTTTGGTATTGGCGGGAGCAGCGGGCAATATCATCGATAATTGTCTATATGGATTGATTTTCGAGTCCAGTATGCCGGCAGGCTATGGTTTTTCTCCGGCAAATATTGTTCCTTTGGGGGAGGGCTATGGTTCTTTCCTTTCGGGTAAGGTAGTGGATATGTTTTATTTCCCTTTGTTTGTATGGCCTGAATCTTTCCCGTTAGTGGGAGGTCAAGTCTTCTTTAGTGCCATCTTCAATTTTGCGGATGCTGCTATATCTTGTGGTGCGGTAGCCATGTTGCTATTCTATCATAAGTATCTGACAACTTCTAATGAGAAGGTGAAAAATGTGAAGGAGGATGAACATTCCTCGATAGATCATGATCCTAAAGCTTAAGATGGGCAAAAGGTCTCTACGAGTTTGTTTTATCTTTCTGTCATTTAATATTCGTTGATATGGTCAATAAACTTTTTCTTTTCAGTTTCGTATTAGCCTTATTGGTATCTTGCAAGGCAAAGGTGCCTGAAGATGTCATTGAACGGGGGACTATGGAAAATCTACTGTACGATTATCATTTGGCACAGTCTTTGGCCAAAGGGGAGAAGGACAGTGTGGATTATCACATTCGTTTGTATACGGATGCCGTTTTCCGGAAATATGGCGTAAATGAAGATAAGTTCAACCATTCTATGGAATGGTATACTCGTAATTCTGAAGAGCTCTTTACGATTTATAAGCAGTTGGATAAACGCTTCGCGGAAGCACGTACCGCAGGCATCGTTCAGGGCAATATCTACGCTTCCATGACCGCTGAAGGGGATACTATGAACATCTGGAGAGGAAAGGATTTTTATCTCTTGACCAATGCCTGGAACACACATATCGACTTTCAACAAGCTGCTGACAGCACCTTCCGGAAGGGGGATAAGTTCATGTGGCAGTTTAAGACCAACTGGTATTATCGAGAAGGTCAAAAGAATGCGATAGCTGTACTGGCTCTGGTTTATGAGAATGATTCCGTGGCTTCTACCACACAGACGTTGTATAGCACGGGTAAACAAGAAATCTATATCACAGCAGGCCATCGACCTGTTAAATCTATCGAGGGCTTTGTTTATTTGACTTCTCCTTGGTCGGAACTTCCCCGTATAATGACTATCAGTGAACCTGTGTTGGTGAAATTCGCGAGATCCGAAAAACCAGCGTTGAAAATGCGTGATGTCTTGGCTGCGGATAGTGCTGCTGCAGCTGAGGGCAAAAATTTACGTATGGCAGGTCCAGAGAACGGTAGACTCTTAAGTTTACCGCGTTAAAAAAATGATACCGATGAGAAGAATTGCGGTAAGACGTCTGCATTTGCCTGATGGTCAAATCTTGACAAACCAGGTGATAGAATTCGCAGATGATGGTAGTCAACGTTACTTTCCATTGACGGAAGAATTACCCTTTACGGAATGGTTAGGTGGCGATTACTATTGGGAGAAGTAGGCACATGCCTCCAGCTTGTATGTGTCGCTTGCAAAGGTAGGAATAGGTTGGGGCTCCATCTGTTAAGTTATAAGAAAAGCACCCGATTATTTCTTTTGTAGCAACAAGGCACTGACTTTCGAAAAGGCAGTCCTAGTGGCAGTTTCCTATGAGCTACAATCACGATTACTCAAAATAAGGCTGAAACCGAACGGTGCCGGAACAAAAAAGTTCCGGCACCGTTCGGTTTCAGCCTTATTTTGAGTTCTTCTGCTTTTTAGTTGGTAGAGATCACTCTCTCACCGAGAATCTGCGCAAATTGTTTTTCGATTTCAGAGAGCGCTTTGTATTGAGACATGATCTCGATACATTTCTCAGGAGACTGCATGATCTCCGGGCGTTTTAGTTGAGCGAGCAACTGTTCCATCTGGTTCTTGATAATGGAATGCTTGAAGTCGTGGAGCAGTCGTGGAACCAGTTCGTGCAGGCGTTGCTCATCGGGTACGAAATTCATGGCCTGGTTCTTACTGAGGATATATTTATCTTCTCCAAGACGAGCGGCCAACTTACTGATTTCCGCATCCGGATGAGCAAGAAAGAAATGCAAGGCATTGGTCTCAGGATGGGCAGAAATGTATTGTGCTTCTTCCAGAACTTTCTTGTACAGTGGTGTACGGAATTCTAGTTCATCGGTTTTCAGTTCACCGGTGATGTAGTCCACGACATTTGTCGTCGTTTCTCCTTCAGGTCCTTCTGTCGCGAAGACAATGAGGTTACCATAGCGTATAATCGCACTGATCAAGAGTTCCTCTTCTTTCTGTTCTTTGTTGGAAAGGGTGCTCGGCGTTGATGGTAAATCTGTAATCTGAGCGGCAGCTGGGTCTACGTTTTCTTTACCCGGCTCCTTAGAGGACTCATTGTTGTTTTTCCCGTCCCGATGCTTTTTCGCGATTTCATTGATAATCAGTTGTTCGCTGACGCCCAACATTGTAGAACATTCTTTCGCATACATTTGCCGGACTATGCTGTCGGGAACAACGGAAATACTTTGAACGATATTCTGGATGAGTTCCGCTCTTTTAACAGGGTCGTCACCACAGTCCTCCAACAACAGATTGGTCTTGAACTTGATAAAATCGACTTGGTGACTGTCAATAAATTCCTGATATTCGGTAGCATTGTGCTTGCGTGCAAAACTATCCGGGTCGTCGCCGTCGGGAAGCAGCAGTACCTTGATATTCATTCCTTCAGCCAACAGCATGTCGATACCGCGGAGACTGGCACGAATACCGGCACTATCGCCATCGTAGAGTACGGTGATATTACTGGTAAAGCGATGAAGTAGTCGAATTTGACCTTCGGTCAGAGAGGTTCCGGAAGAGGCTACCACATTCTCGATACCGCTCTGGTGCATGGAAATCACATCGGTATAACCTTCCACCAGGTAACAGCGGTTCTGTTTGACTATGGCATGCTTGGAGAGGTAGAGTCCATAGAGTTCATGACTTTTACTATAAATCTCAGACTCTGGTGAATTGACGTATTTGGCCAGTTTCTTGTCGCTGGTGAGAATACGGCCACCGAAAGCGACCACCTTTCCAGAAATGGTATGTACCGGAAAGATAACGCGGCCATGGTAACGGTCAACGAGTTTACCGTCATTCGTCTTGTAGCAGAGTCCGGTCTTTTCTAGATATTCCGGGTTGAATCCTTTGGCCAAGGCAGCCTGGGCCATAGTCTCTTTTGAAGACAAGGAAAAACCCAGTTGGAACTTCTTGATGATATCATCCCTGAATCCTCTTTGACGGAAATAGGCCATACCGATGGCAATACCATCTGCATGATTATGGAGAATATCAGAGAAATAATCGCGTGCCCATTCGTTGAGTACAAACATACTCTCTCGAGTGGAAGCCGTCTTTTTCTCTTCTTCAGTCTCTTCCTTTTCATGAATCTCAATACCATATTTCTTCGCCAGCCATCTCAGTGCTTCTGGATAGGTCATCTGCTCGTGTTCCATGATGAAATGCACCACGTTACCGCCTTTTCCGCAAGAGAAACATTTGCAGAGCTGCTTGGAAGGAGAGACTACAAAACTAGGTGTCTTTTCATCGTGGAAAGGACAGAGACCTTTATAGTTCACTCCGGCTTTGCGCAGGGTTACGAATTCTTTTACCACATCGACAATGTCGGCGGCATCCATAATCCTGTCAATGGTATTTCTATCTATCATAAAGTAACTAAAAAGTAAATTCCATAGAATATGCTTCTATGGAATATAACTTGTTATGAATCAAATCTCTTTATTTTCTCAGGTCAAACAGATAAGTAACCTTTGCAATGATGGTACCGTTGTTGGAACGGTTGAATACATCCTTCTTACCGTTATTGAAGATATCCGATAAACCATAGTAATATCGACCATCCAGCATGAAGTGCCCAATCTTGGTATTGAATTCCACACCGAGACCTGCGGTGATGCCATAATCAAACTTATGGTCGAGTTCCATATCGTACTGCGCGTACATGTTGTTGGGGCGGTCCGGATTTCCGGCGCCGTTCAAGGTCCATTGATCACTCTTTTGGGAATTCTCACTAAAGCAGTAACCCAGTTGTGGACCAGCCAGCACATAGAACATGGCTCCTTGTTTTTCATATCCCCAACTGAGACGTGCCAGCATAGGGAGCTGAATGTAGTTTAACTGTCTCTTATAGGTATCGGGCAACTCTTCGCTTTGGCTGTTCAATACATTCTCATTCCAACCTAACTGCGAATAGTTCAGTTCCACCTGGAGCGCACACACCGTCTTGAAGTATTTCTCGCTCGTGATGCGGAGGGTGGCACCCATCGTGGGACCGACAAACAATTTCTGTTTAATGGTAGGATCGAATCCGACCGTATTCATAGACACGCCTCCGTTAACACCAATAGCGATGCCTGACCTGGCTTCTCCAATCTGTCCGACTACGGGGATAGCTGAAAGGAGAAACAGATAGAGTAATAGAATTCTATTTTTCATTATCGTTCAGATACCTTTTCTATTTGATAATCATTGCGGTAGTGTACAAACCACAGACTGCTGTTGATATAACCACCGTCAGGTGAGATTTTCTTGAAAGCGATGTCGCTTTGTTGTAAAGGCAACTGCTGTTCCTGGTCGCAGTATCTGCTCCCAAAGGTGGAAAGTCCGTTGATAAAGGTCAGCCCCGTGTCATAGCCTAACATAAACATTTTTGGAGCGGATTCTATGATGTCGGACTTGAACCAACTCATATACGCATTCTTTAATTCGTTTGTTGTCGTGGACCATGGATTGTAGAAGGCGTTGGTATAAACGTAGGTATCTACAAGGTGCATCTCGTTACGATGGTGCGATGCGAACTTTTGCCATTCGGGGTAAGCGAAGAAGGAGGTGTTCAAGGATTTGTATTTCTTCTTGAACTGAATAAGTCGCTGGATGATCTTTTCAAAATCCGTATCACTGGAACCGTCTGGAATAAAGATGTTGTTCTTGCTGCTGTTGCATACGGCTCTGATTTGATCATTGCTGGCACTCAAAGAGATATCAGCGATTTCAAAACCTTTCTGTGTCAACTCTTTACGAAGATGCGTGGTGAAAGTCCTTTCATTTTTGCTCTCACTGCTAACGAAAATTACTTTCGATTTAGGAAAGTTTTTCAGAAACAGACTAGAGGCAAACTCATGCTTTTCTTTTTCGGGGGCATTGAGTAAAAACAAATTGGGGTTGTTTTTGATTTCTGTCGATTTCGAAGAGAAAGGAATCAGAGTCTTGATCTTGTTGGTCTTGGAAAATTGTGATACGGCTCCAAAGTGATCAAAATAAAGAGGACCAATCAGGAGGTTGACACGTTTCTGACGTATACTTTCCAAAATGGTGATAATGTTGCTTTTTGCTCCAGGTTCGTTGAATGCATAGATCTCAACGTTTTTACCTTCTGCCTGCATCTTTTCTACAGACTGTAGAAAACCTCTATAGAATTCGATACAACGGTTGCTGCCAGCTGCATCTGAAGTAAATGGAAGCAGTATAGCAACTTTCACTGTAGAAAGGGCCTGAGTGGCTTTTTGTTTTTCCGGCTGCTTTTTGATAGCAGGCTTTTGTTCCGTTTTCTTGTTATCGGCTTTCTTCAGAAAAGCGTATGGAATATTGATCTTCTTTCCTTTCTTCAGTTTGTAGTCTGTCTCATACATTTCGGGATTGGCGGCCTTGAGTTCTTCAATAGAGATGCCGTATTCCTGCGAGATGCTGAACATGGTTTCCTTGCGTCTGACTTTATGTACTTCCCTGATTCTGATTTCTTCTTTTGGGGCCTGGGTTGATGTACCGTCAATGACAGGAATCATGATAGATTCGCCAATTTTAAGCTTATTGCTTTTTATATTGGGATTAAACTTTAGTATCTGGTCAATAGTAATCCCATAGCGTGTAGATAAGTTATATAAAGTCTCTCCGGATTTTACCTCATGTGCTTTAAGCGGTGTCTGGGCGTTGGCACCAAGGAGTGCTGTAAAGAAAAATAGGGCGAAACCCAATACCCTCGCGCATATCGTCTTTCTAATCATGTTGTAAATATTTATTTATCCGCAAAAATACAAAATATAGTAGGAACAGAGGGATATATTCAAAAGATTTCCGTATTTTTGACAAAGAATCAATATAAAACTAATGAGAGAAATGCGACTATTTGTTACTTTGATAGCTATAATCTGTTTTAGTAATAGTATTTGTTGGGGACAACGTTACCGGAAACCTAAAAAAGAGAAAGTGACTGTGGAACAGTTGATCTCATCTTATCGTTTTCGGGAAGCGGCTGAGATGTTGGAGGAAAATATCACCAAGAATGAGAAACGACGTCGTCCTACTGAAGAGTTGAAGTCTCAGTTAGAAAGAGTCCGTTCACTGGAAGTGATGCTGAGTGCAACAGAAAAGGTGAAGTTCATCGATAGTGTTGTTGTGCAAAAGAATGAATTCCTTTCAATATATCATTTAGGATCAGACTGCGGAACAGTGGGAACGTCAAGGTCTTTGCTCCCTGAAAATTTAGCCAAGTCTCCTAAGATTGGTGAGGTCGCCTATTGTAATGGACTGAACGACAAAATCTACTATGCCGATAATTTCGGTGGCAAGGAATCTGGTCTTCATGTTACAGCCCGTATCGGTGAGTCTTGGGGACAACCCAAGTCCTTGAAGGGGGTGTCTGGGGAGAATAAAATTCAGGATTTTCCTTATGTCCTTTCTGATGGAGTGACGCTTTACTATGCCGAGAAAAGCGAACGGGGATTGGGAGGCTACGATATTTATGTGACTCGTTACAGTCCAGATACAGACTCTTATCTCGAACCGGAGAATCTAGGCATGCCTTTTAACAGTATGGCCAATGATTACATGTTTGCTATTGACGAGATCAACAACTTGGGCTGGTTTGTTACAGACCGTCATCAGCCGAAGGATTCAGTCTGTATTTATATCTTTCAACCGAATGTGACACGCGAACTTTACAATCCGGTAGTGATGGGAGAGGACATGATGCGCCGTTTAGCACAGATCTCCTCGATCAATGACGCCCGACTAGATCAGATTTCCCTGGGGAAAGCCAGATCGCGCCTCCAACAAGTGGTGGCAGAACCTGCTTCTAAAAATTACGGAGAAAAAGTAAGGTATATTATTAACGATGACCTTGTTTATACCTCACTTTCGGAATTCCGTCATGAAGAGGTCAAGAACATTGCGCAACAATGGAAATATAAAAGTAATTTACTGAATACAAAGGAAAAAGAATTGGATGTACTCAGAATGAATTTTCAAAAAAATTCTGCTGCAGATTCTGACAGAGAGGAGATTTTGACTCTAGAGGGTCAGGTCGAATCCTTGAGAGTTGAGGTTGATGTTTTGGCCAAGCAGATGAGGAAGGCTGAGTTACAGAAATAAAATTTAATAGGTAATGTTTGAAATGGAATGGAACAGTGGTTTCATCCCATTTTCGTGTTGTTTAATTTGAAATAGGTTGTATATACTTATGAAAACTTATTTTGAAGAATCAGAATTGATTATTAATGCTGATGGAAGTGTTTTCCATCTGCACTTATTGCCCGAGCATTTAGCAGATAAGGTGATTCTTGTTGGTGACCCGGGGAGAGTAGAAACTGTTGCTGCACATTTCGAGACTCGGGAATGTGAAGTTTCCAGTAGAGAATTCCATACGGTAACCGGTGAATATCAGGGGAAACGTATCACTGTGATTTCTACAGGTATTGGTTGTGATAATATTGACATTGTAGTGAATGAGATTGATGCTTTGGCAAATATTGACTTCAAGACCAGAACGGTAAAACCTCAGCTCCGTAAGTTGGAAATCATCCGTATCGGTACTTGTGGAGGTTTGCAGCCTTATACGCCAGAAGGAACTTTCGTGGCTAGTGTCAAGAGTATCGGTTTCGATGGCTTACTGAATTTCTATGCCGGCCGTGATGAACATTGTGACTTGGATTTGGAAAAGGCCTTTATCGCTCATATGGGATGGAAGGGGAATCAATGTATTGCTCATCCTTATGTCTCTGTGGCATCCCCTGCATTGATCGACCGTATTGCCGGAGACGACATGGTCAGAGGAGTTACGATTGCTTGTGGAGGCTTCTTCGGTCCTCAAGGCCGTCAGTTGCGTCTGCCATTAGCTGACCCAGATCAGAATGAGAAAATCATGTCGTTCGAACATGAAGGCTTGAACGTGACTAATTTTGAAATGGAAAGTAGTGCCTTGGCCGGTTTGGCCAGCTTGATGGGACACGAAGCTATGACCTGTTGCATGGTGATTGCCAACCGTGCTGCTGGTAAGGCTAATCCGAATTATAAGAACAGCATTGATAGCTTAATCAAGAAAGTGCTGGATCGTATTTAGTTCTTCATGTTTAAAAAGACTGCTTTTTAGGTATAATTCACTTAAATCTGAAAGATATTCCAAAAATATGTTTTTTGACATGTCAAATGATTTGCTCATGTGTAAATAAAATGCGAAATTCGCACCGTTATCCTAAAACAATCTTTTTACCTTAAGAACTAATACCTATTGAAAACAAAGGACGGCTCGTTGTGAAATGAGCCGTCTTTCTTTTTTGAGATAAAAAAGAACTCTGTATGAGGGATGGATTTCGGCTAAACTCTGTGGAGATGCTGATCTCTTTCAAACGATTTTTACTTCTTTTTTATTTGTTTCTACACTTCTTTTTCGAAGGTATGGAAGGAGCCGTTCGTGAGCACCGTGAACTCCCAGAAGAAGGAAATCATGTTTATCTCAGAGGTGCTTTTTGTACCCTTTGATTCTTACCATACCCTTGTCCTACCGCTGTTCTTGAGGCATACTATCACTTTGTTTTGCGCGTCACGTGTAAAACGGTATGGTTACGGAAAGCATATGGTTCGTAAACATTTTCTCCTAGGAGATAAAAGTTTATCTCCCTTGAGAAAATAAATTATCTCCTAAGAGATAAAAATTTATCTCACCTAAGAAAAAGATGGCTACTCATACCTTTGGTGCAACTGTAGTCAGGAACTAAGTCAAAAACTTAGTCAGGAGCTAAGTCAGGAATTAAGTTAGGACGGCTACCTAATTATGACAAGCTTGAGAAGTCACCTCTTTTAAACTTTCATCCCCTTCGTTTGAAAAGAAAATAAAAAGTTAAGCAGAACTGCCTGGTTGGAACAAAAAGCAAAGGGGGAATACAAATCCCGACAGCATAGATAAATGGTACTATAAAGATTCTTGAATGACAAATTCTAACTTTAAAAAGCTTCCCCCCACTTTCCACCTCACTCTTATTGGGAATCTCCTATAGAAGACGTTAGGATTCTAAGAATTAGAGAAAGAATGGATAATGCTGGTGACCTCCTCAATGTCATCGGTCAAGGAGAGTTGCAGATGCTTGTATCTCCCTTTTAGCATCATTTGCTCAAGGAAAGGATATACGGGAATTTCCGATGTCCAAAACTCTTTACCTAAAAATACCATTGGACTGGCATATCCAAAGCTGAGATAATGGTTCTGCACCGCATCCTGGAAAATTTCTTGTAACGTTCCGGCACTTCCTGGTGAATAGATGATGCCTCCTTTGGCTATCGTCAGAATTCCATCTTCCCGGATTGCATTGTCGAAATATTTGGCAATATGTGTAGCGAAAGGGGTGGTCGGTTCGTGCCCATAGAGCCAGGTGGGTACTCCTAAACTGCGGAATCTGGTTTGAGGGTACTTTCTCATTACTTGTAGTGCTGTATCCAGCCACAACTTATGGTTGAAGTCCGGTGCTTGATACAATACGGCCAATGCGTCCTCCACCGCTTGTTCGGGATATCCGGCCATCCAAGCTCCAAGGTGTGTAGCTTCCATTGCGCCCGGACCTCCACCGCTGACCATCAGTTTATTTTGCTCAGTCAGTGATTTACTGATGTAGACCACAGTCCGGAACATCGGGTCAGTTCGTTGTAAACCGTGTCCTCCCATCATCCCCACAATGTCTTTTTCGGAATATTGGTCTAGGAGTTCCTCCATGGCATCACTCATGGCATGGTCGTGGAGAGATCGAGCCAAGGTTTCTTTGATGTCTCTGGCCCGTTTTCCCTGGTTGAGATAGTGTTTATATACAAGGTGGTCGAAACATCGTGAAATCGTCTCTGGATGGCCTATTTCGTAATCAGAATAGAGTGAGTCCATATCATACAAGCAATTCCGGAATGGGTCATATGGCACTGAAATCTTAGGAAACAGTAGATTGTTCTGATTATCCAAATGATCTTTGATCGTCGTGTTGAGTTTACATCCCATAAACATACAGTCCTTGAATGTTTTTTGTAGCACCGTTGGTTCCTGGACTACAAAATCAATGCTCTGGAAAGCATAGTGATGGAAGATGGAGTGACTTTGCAGTAACTGTCCAAACTCCTGCTGAGATTGGACTTCTTGGTAGGGGAGAGCAGATTGCAGGGCATCGTTTGGGGAGAAAGAAGGATGATTCATAGGTTAATTTTTAAGGATATGTCGTTTCTGCAAAGATACAAATAAAAGTAAGGCTACAAAAATGAATAAAAAAACGGTGAAGACATTTGCCTTCACCGTTTTTATGATTGGGAATATATTACTATCCACCGAAGTTATCGTACATGATGGACTCTTCTTCCACACCAAGACTGTCGAGCATACCGACAACCGCCTTTGACATAGGACCAGGACCACACATGTAATATTCAATGTCTTCAGGAGCTTCGTGGTCTTTCAAGTAAGTGTTGAACATTACCTGATGAACGAATCCTGCTGTATACTTCACGCCAGCTGCATCTGCTGCAGGGTCTGGACGGTCGAGTGCGAGATGGAAGTGGAAGTTAGGGAATTCCTTTTCCAGACCGAGGAAGTCTTCCAGATAGAATACTTCGTTCAATGCACGGGCACCATAGAAGTAGTGCATTTCGCGATCTGTAGTCTTCAAAGTCTTCGTCATGTGCATAATCTGTGCACGGAGAGGAGCCATACCGGCACCACCACCGACCCAAATCATTTCCTTCTTAGAGTCGAAGTGAGGGTGGAAGTCACCGTAAGGGCCACTCATGATTACCTTGTCACCTGGTTTCAAAGTAAAGATGTATGAAGAGGCGATACCTGGGTTAACATCCATAAATCCGCTGCGGTCCTTCTTGAAAGGAGGAGTTGCGATACGGACTGTCAACATGAATACGTTACCTTCTGCAGGGTAGTTGGCCATAGAGTAGGCACGGATGGTTTCTTCTTCGTTGACACACTTCAATGGGAAGAGACCGAATTTCTGCCATGCTGGTAAATATTCGTCACCGATCAGACTCTTGTCGATATCCTTATCGTAGTCGATATTGAATTTAGGAATCTTAATCTGTGCATAAGAACCTGGAAGGAAGTCCATGTGTGCACCTTCAGGAAGCTGAACTTTGAATTCCTTGATGAAGGTAGCCACGTTCTTGTTGGAGATAACGGTACATTCGTATTCCTTCACACCCATTACAGAATCAGGTACAGTGATGTTCAAGTCACCCTTGACCTTACACTGGCAACCCAAACGCCAATGGTCTTTCACCTGTTTACGAGTGAAGTGACCACGTTCTGAATCGAGGATTTCACCACCACCTTCAGGAACCTGACACTTACACTGACCACAGCTACCTTTACCACCGCAGGCAGAAGGTAAATAGATGTCGTTAGCAGCCAATGTGCTCAACAAGCTCGCACCCTGGTCCACTGAAATCTTATCTTTGCCATTAATTGTAATGGTTACTTTACCACTTGGTGAAAGATAACGTTTTGCCACCAAAAGGATGATAACCAAAAGAAGGATGATGGCAAGGAAAACTCCTATACTTGCTAAAATTAAGTTTGTCATTGTTTCTTTCTTTTAGATTTTGAGACCTGAGAAGCACATGAATGCCATAGCCATAAGGCCTACTGTAATAAAGGTGATACCAAGACCCTGCAATGGTTTAGGCACATCGGTATATGCCATCTTCTCGCGGATAGCAGCCAAAGCTACAATTGCGAGCAACCAACCAATACCAGAACCCAGAGCATATACGATGGCGTCACCAACGCTACCGATAAACTGAGAACTGTTAGGATCCATACCAATACGCTGCTGCATGAACAAAGACGCACCCATGATTGCACAGTTAACGGCAATCAACGGAAGGAAGATACCCAAGGCAGCATAGAGAGAAGGAGAGAAACGTTCCACGATCATTTCCACCAACTGCACGATACCGGCAATGACAGCGATAAACAAGATGAAGGAAAGGAAAGAAAGGTCAACACCTTCTACGATACAGTCAGGACCAAGAACCTTAGTCTGAAGGAGATAGTCAACAGGTACGGTGATGAGCAATACGAAAGTTACCGCAACACCAAGACCTAAAGCAGTTTTTACATTCTTTGATACAGCAAGGTAAGAGCACATACCCAAGAAGAATGCGAATATCATATTGTCCACAAAGATAGAGCGGACGAATAAGCTTAACATATGTTCCATTTTTTTCTCTTTTAAATGTGTCTATTAATTACTTCTTGCTGGCTTTACGTTCGTTATAAGCACGGTGAGCCCAGATGATACAGCCGAGAAGAATCAATGCCATAGCAGGCATGGTCATCATACCGTTGTTGACATAGAAACCGCCCTGTTCTGCATAGATGCATTCAGGAATGATACGGAAACCGAGGAGTGTACCTGAACCGAGCAATTCGCGGACGAAACCGACTACAACAAGAATCCAAGCATAACCGATACCGTTACCTACACCGTCGAGGAAAGACTCCCAAGGACCATTCTGCATAGCGAAAGCTTCGAGACGCCCCATCAAGATACAGTTGGTAATGATCAGACCAACATAAACAGAGAGCTGAACGCTGACATCGTAAGCGAAGGCCTTGAGCACCTGGCTAACCAATGTAACGAGAGTGGCTACAACTACCAACTGTACGATAATACGGATACGGTTAGGAATTGTCTTACGAATCAAAGAAATAATGACATTTGCAAAAGCTGTGATCACTGTAACAGACAGACCCATTACAATAGCAGGTTCCAATTGTGCAGTTACAGCCAATGCAGAACAGATACCCAACACCTGAACGGCAATAGGGTTATCCAAGTTTAAAGGATTTGAGAAAACTTCCTTATTCTCTTTTGAAAATAATTTACTCATAATGTTTCTGCAAGATTATTTGTTAGCATTAAAGAAACCTACATATTTCTGTAAGCCGCTGTTTACCATTTCTGCAACACCATTCGTTGTCAAAGTTGCACCGGTCAGACCGTCCACCTGGTAGTCAGCCTTGTCTGCTTCAACTTTGCCTTTCTTTACAACGGTGAGGTCCACCTTGGTGGTTTCCTCTCCGGCAAAGAGGTGCTTGCCAATGAATTTCTCCTGGAAAGGTTTTTCTGCAATCAAAGAACCTAAGCCGGCAGTTTCGCTTTCGTGAGAGAAATAAGCGCCGAATACTGTCTGGAAGTCGTTGTTCAAAGCTACAAAGCCCCAAAGACCGCCCCAAAGACCGCGACCGCTCATTGGAATCACATATTTGGTTTCACCATTTACATTACATACGTAGATAGGAAGGTTTTCTTCTGAAATCTCCTTGTTGTCTACCTTGAAACCATCTTCGTCCTTTGCAGCACCTTCTTTTACAATGGAGCCGTCAGCCTTGATGATTTGGTCGGCAACGATGACTTCGTCATATTTTGCCTCGACAGTAGTGTTATCAGCGAGATCGCGGATATTGAGCGCTGCCAGAATCTGCTTCTTCTTGTCCAATTCTACGTTCTTATCCTGAGTGGGTTTCAACGCAGAAGAAACAAAAGCCAAAAGGAATGCTACGATAACAACCATTACCGATGCATAGATGATAGTATATGAATTACTATTTGTGTTCATTGCTTTATTGTTTTAATGGTTGATTACTTTTGAGCACGTTTGAGACGGCGATTGATGTTGCTCTGTACGAAGCAGTAGTCAATCAGTGGTGCAAACATATTCATGAAGAGGATAGCGAGCATCATACCTTCTGGGAAACCAGGGTTGAGCACGCGGATCAGGATAGCGAGAACACCGATCAAGAAACCGTAGATGAACTTTCCGTTCTCAGTACGTGAGCTAGTCACAGGGTCGGTTGCCATAAATACTGCACCGAAGGCGAAACCACCGGTTGCGATATGTTCCATCCAAGTCATATTTGCTACAGCATTGTTTTCCAAACCTAAAGAGTGGAAAAGCATTGCAGTCAAGATACCACCGACGAATACGCTGACCATAGTCTTCCAGGATGCGATACGTGTATAAAGCAAGATGATAGCACCGATAGCGATAGCGATCAAACTAGTCTCACCCATTGAACCAGGGATGAAACCGAGCACCATGTCCTGCAGATTAGCTGAAGGAACCAAACCGGCAGCCGCTTCACCAAGTGGAGTAGCCATTGTAGTACCATCAGGGAGATTTACACCGAAACCGAGCACAGATTCGTTAGCCAACCATACCTGGTCACCGCTCATGCTAGTAGGATAAGCGAAGAAGAGGAAAGCACGGGCTACCAATGCAGGGTTAAAGATATTCATACCAGTACCACCATAAATTTCCTTGGCAAGGATTACAGAGAATGCTACAGCCAAAGCCAGCATCCATAATGGAGTGTTGACCGGTACAATCATAGGGATCAACAGACCGGTTACCAGATAACCTTCCTGGATTTCTTCGTGCTTCCACTGGGCAACAACGAATTCGATACCCAGACCTACCAAGTAAGATACAACAATTTTAGGTAAGGTCAACAAGAAACCGAGCATGAACATGTCGAAGAATCCTGCTGTCTGACCAGCTGCGGTATAGTTCTGGTAGCCGATATTGTACATACCGAACAATAATGCAGGGAGTAGGGCGATGACGACGAAAGACATGATACGCTTTGAGTCGATCGCATCGTGGATACTAACACCTACGCGAGAGGTCGTGTTAGGTACGAAAAGGAAAGTCTCCATTCCTTCGAATACTGAGTGCAAGGCCTGAAATTTGCCACCCTCTTCAAATTGAGGTCTCAGCTTATCAAGAAATTTCTTTATCATATTATTTTATTCTAGACAATATTGATTACTTTTATTGAAGCTTAGGCATTTTCTTTTCTAAGCATATCCAAACCTTCACGTACGATACGCTGCAATTCCAATTTGGAACTGTCGATAAATTCAGCTACTGCGAAGTCTTCTGGAGCTACTTCATAAATACCGAGGAGTTCCTGACGGTCGATGTCGCCGGCGATAATGGCTTTAATAAGGTAGCTAGGGTAAATATCCATAGGGAATACACTCTCATATTCGCAGCTCATGATCATGTGGCGTTCACCACCTTTCACGCGGCAGTCCAAATCGTAGGATTTGTTCTTGCCGAACAACCATGAGAAATAGCTATGGTTCGTAGAGAAATCCTTCATACGGGGAGCAATCCAACCGAACATTTCGTGAACCTCGTCGCCTTCTGGCAAAACGCAGACCTCTGTGGTCTGAGCGCCGAGGTAAGCTTCCATCGCGCTCTTACGGCCAACGAGCGGGTTGCCGTCGATGATACGGATGTGTTCTGTTGTTGCGAGACGGCCTTTAAGTACGTCAGCAAGAGGAGCGCCAATCTTGGTTTCTACATATTCCGGAGTTTTCACCTGTGATCCTGCAACAGCGATACGACGAGTGAAATCTACCTGACCGGTCATGAAGAAATGTCCGACAAAAGCAACAGCTTCAGCATTCATAGTCCAAACCACTTCTCCCTTGTTGACTGGAGAGATGTGATTGATCTGCACGCCAACGTTACCCGCTGGGTTAGGACCGGAGAAGGTGTTGACCTCAGCATCTTTCACGTTAGCGAAAGCGCTGCCGTTCTGTTCGGGTGAAACACCTACATACACCTTAGCCAATTTAGCCAAAGCCTTGATACCTGTCTTGAATTCTTCTTCACGTCCCTTGATGACATAGCTGAAATCAGCAGCCAAAGGCATCTTGCTGAATGTGGAAACAAAAATACCTTTTGGTGTGTCCATTGGAGATGCGGTCACATCGTAAGGACGCTGACGGAAGAAGGCAAAAAGACCGGTTTCAAGTAAAAGTGCTTTGACGGCTGCCTGGTCCATTTTGTCCAAGTCGTGCTTGCCAAAATCCTTGTACTGCTGTTCCTTGTCTGCTGTTACTACGATGTGTAACAGTTTACGGCGGTCACCGCGTACGATTGCCTTGACAACACCGCTGACAGGTGATACAAAATTAATTTTCTCGGTGGCTTTGTCTACGAAAAGTGGACTGCCTGCCTGAACTGTTTCGCCTTCTTTAACTAAGATGCGAGGTACCACTCCGTAAAAGTCGGAAGGGGAAAGTGCATATTCTGCTGAATCACTCAATTTTGTGAGATTCAGTTGAGCCTGCCCTTTCAAGTTCAGATCTAATCCTTTTTTGGTTTTGAATAAACGTTCCATTGTGAATGTATATATTTCCGCGCAAAGATACGTAAATAAATGTAATTTAACCAATATTTTTTCTAGAATTGGAGGTGGAGACGGCCGATTTTTGGAGTGTGTCTGTTTTTTTCCTATGGGGAGCTGGGAAAACCTTTCATGGAAATAGACTGGTGGTCGGTGATGTGACGGATTCTCTGTCTGGTGCAAAATTCCTGTATTTTTCTGTGATTATTGACTCTGAATCTTCTTTTCGTACCTTTGTTTGGAGAGAGATTTTATCTTTTGGCTTCTCAAAATTCGTTTTCTCTTCGTTGTTCTGTCGCCTTTCTTGTTGCTTTTCCAGTCGTCTTTTTTGTTGCTTTTCTATTGTCTTTTCTCGTGCCTTTTTCGTATGTTTCCTCACACTTTTCAACCTGGTTTTTCAAAAAGCAATATTAGGGGAGTGTTGCTCTTTCATAGATTTTTTTATCTTCGGTCTGATTGCCGTAAAGGAAATCTAGACAAAACTTTCAGTAGCTCCGAATAATCTTTCGGTAGCTTAGCGCATGGCTAAAAGTCGTCTGTTGGCGTAGATTAGACAAAGGGGTAGGGATTCAGGTTTATGTCCCCATTCACATGCGGTGTTTGTAAAATAAAAACGCCGAGGAAAAATCCTCGGCGTTATAAAGTTTATGGTAATTATTCTTTTGTAAAAATCAAATAATTGTCATCATCCTCAGAATAAATGTAGAGTAGGTCATCTACAATTCTGATATTCTTCGAAATGTTGAGAGCTTCAACGAAATCTGCTTCAAAGACATTGTTGTCACAGAACTTTCGTGTCATTGCCATCTGTGTGAAATCTGCATTACAGTCTTCCAAAGCCTCTAGATCCAGATTTTCGTTGAGGCGGTTGCAGCCAGTGAAACCACTGAGTCTCTTTTCCTGGATATCGAAGATGAGGAAAGGAGTACGTTCGTCGCGGGCAATGGTATCACCATTCATATTACTCAGGAACCACTTACCTTCAAGATCTTTTACCTCCAAAGCACGTGGAGTGAAAGAAACGAGTTGGTTGCCTTGCGCGTCCAGAAGGTTGAATCCGTTTTCTGTGATTTTGATCTGTTGTCCCTCACTCAGCGCTTTCAGAAAATCCTGCTCGTATTTCGCGTTAGGACAAAAACGCATGGTTGTACTTACATTCTGGGCAGAGAATTTGTCACCGTCAATTTCTATTCCGCCGTTGATTCTGTTGCAGCCAGTATAGCCATAGATCAGCCCCTTGTCGAAACCGATATAAGGAGCGTTGGGTCCAGGAGCTACCTGCTGTTTTCCGATAGTGGTGACATCCCATTCCTTGGCAACCTTCTCGGGATTGAAGGAATTGCAGGAAGTCATCAAGATACCTGTCAGTGCACTTGCTAATGTTAGTTTGTTTATAGTCATAGTTTATTAAAATTTATAGCCCACAGTGAGCATAATGTGATGTCTCTTTAAATCCACCTTCTCTGCTTGCAACTGATTCTTCATCGAGTTGTCTTCAGGAATATGGAAAGCATAAACATCTCCAGACTGGGTTTGGTATTGATAAGCAATGTCTGCATAGAGATGTCTGAATTTGTATCCTAGGCCGCAAGTCGCACGGTGGGTGTCTCCCAAGTTTACGTAATCCGTATTCGTGTTGTAGAAGTAGGATGAACTGTTGGTGAACAGATTGAGGAATGCGTTCTTTTTGAACGGTGCAGAGATATAATTATATCCTGCACGAGCATATAGGTTCTTCGAGATACGTGCCTCTGCTCCGACTTTGAAAGAACTTACTCCCTTGAGACTTTGACGAGCTTCCTGGTTTAAGGCGCGGTCATCATCGCCATTGGAGTAGTAGCCATAAGCGTCGTAATCGAAATAGCTGACTTTGGAACTACCATATTTACTGTATTCATATTCAGCGTCCAAGGCAAGGAATCTTCCGATGGTGGTCGCCATACTCAGATTGATTTTCCAAGGGGTGCGGACTTTGTATTCGTTATCCGTAACATTGACATCAGCCTCTGTGAACTCAGCATTTTCAGTAGCAAAAGGAGATCTCATGTAAAGGTAGGCGTCCGATTTCAAATCATACCATGTCGGAGTCTTTACAGAAAAACCGATACGGAAGGGGGAAGTCTCGATGGGGCGGAGAATGATACCTAAGGCGAGGTCGAATCCGGTACCGGTCAAGGCTTCTTCGTTGGCCATAAAATAAGGATGGGTGTTGTGACTCTCGTCCAGTACCATTTCTTGATAGTAGGTGCCACTATGTACATCCACATCTTTAACGCCTAATGTCACTCCCGCATAGACCGAGTTGTCCCAATTGAGCGATAAGTTGAAGTCGTAAGAATTGATACCGCCCCATTGTACTCTTTGGTAATCATAAGATTGGGATTCAACAGGAACATATCCTGTGATTTTACCCTCTGCATCGTATTCGGGCAAAAGCATTTGGGTGTCATATCCTAGACAGGTCAGTGGAGTGGTAAGTCCACGGTCATTGTCCTTGCTGAGGTCCAACCACGAATTGTTGACATAGCTGAGGTCCATCATTTCCCAGGTTTGGGAAAGACCTCCGGTCGGAACATTGTTGACATTGATGAAATTCTTCAGATTCCGGCTCTTCTGATAATTAAAGCCGAAGTTGACGAACTTCAGATCGCCGCCCATCTTGGCAGCGTAAACGAAGCCGATTTGATCGAACGAGGCACGGGCCTTGTTGACGTCCATCATTTCTTTCGCATTGGGTTGCACCAGGACACTTCCGGTCATTGATACGTCACTGCTGCGGAAGAAACCTATACCGGCAGGGTTGACGCCCATGGTGGAAAGGTTTGCCCCGAGGGCATTCATGGCTCCTCCCATACCGACATAGCGGGCTGTACCGGTCAAGTCGGAACTAGAGAGCATCTCCATTTTATAGATATCCTGGGCGTTCATTTGAGTTGCCAAGAGAATGAGTCCAAGAGAAACGAAATATCTTTTCATGTTCAAATGATTTTTCTAAAGCGTTGTTATCTGCGTCCACCTCTGCTGTTGCCTGTGCCGAAATGGCGGCCTCCACCTGAATTCCCGCTATTGAAGGAACGGCTGGGCGTATTTCCGAAGTTACGCTCTGTGTGGCGGTTGGAACCAGAGAAGTCTCTGGAAGGTGTGTCGTTCGAATTGTTGCCAAATCTTCTGGAAGGGCGGGAGGTATTTGAGTTGCCAAAATCTCTGGAAGGACGTCGGTCAGAACTGTTGCCGAAATTGCGGGAAGGTCGACCGTTGTTGTAGCGGTTTCCAAAATCCCGGGAAGGTCGGTTGTTCTGGTCATAACGGCTGCCATAACGGTTGTTGCTGAAATGGCGGTTACCTGAATGGTCCCTATTGCCGTAGTAGACATACCCTCCGTGTGGTCCGTAATGAGCTCCGGCAGGAACTGGACGGTAGTGTGGTCTGTACCATGGGTCGTACCAGCCATAACAAGGTCCCCAAGGATTATACCATGGGTCGTGCCAATACCACGGGTTGTTCCAATAATAATGGTATCTCCAGCTGTTCCAGCCATAGTAGCCGTAGAAGCCGAAACCGCCATACCACGGGTCGTAGTACCACGGATCCAACCAGATGTCGACATAGTCGGAATAGTAAGGGCTGCTGACAATGACGCCTACTGTCGGAGAATGGAATCTGACGATACGTTCCGTACAAGATACTTCTTGTACAGATGGTGATTCTTCGTTGTAAGTGTCGTTGTTGGCGTCTTGCTGTTTTTCTCCACCTCGACGATTGTACTCATCGACGTCGCGTCCATGGAAGGAACGGTTTTCCGCCCAGTTGCTGTAGGCGTACTCGTCCTCTGACACGTATTCCGGTTCTGCGGTTCTTTGCTTGCTTTGTTTCATCTCTTTGGAATCTCCAGAGGGAACAAAATAAATGTCGTCATCTTGAGCATTACAGATTTGTGCAATACTGAAAAACGAGACCCATATAGCAAATAGATATTTTTTCATAATGTCTGTGTTTTAGCATTCAACATCTTATAGTACAAAAATACTATTAAAAGTGGAGGCAGCAAACGATTTCCGATTTGCTGCCTCTGTTTTTCTAATTTTTTATCATTCTAAGGGAGGGTTTAGGAACTTTTTATGACAAAAATAAAGGATTCCTAGCTACTTTTTCCTTTGGTTGCGTTGACTCGTCTTATTTCCTGATTAGCAAGGAATCACCGACTTGAATCCGATAGTCAGGAGATAGCTTGTTGTTCTTAAAGAGGGTCTCGATGCGCATGCCATATCTCTGACTGATGCTGTGCATGGATTCACCGGCAGAAACATAATGGTATTTCTTCTTGAGACTTTTGTCTGCCTTCTTTTCCTTTTCCTCGAGATAAACGATATCTCCCGGGGTAAGGGGATAATGCTTATCCACCTCGTTGTATTTCCGTAATTTCCTTTCGGATTTCTTGGCGATTTTCGACAGGGATTTATAAGTATCACCGGGCTGTGCGATGATGTAGTAGCAACCGTTGCACATGTGTACCGGATGAGTGGCGAAGCGGTCTTCTTCCTCTTTTTTCTTTCTGCGTTTCTTGCTGTCATACTGATCCAAGTCATATCGTTCGATGAGTTCGATCAGCATAGAGGCGTATTGAGGATTGGTGGCATATCCTGCTTTTTTTAATCCACGAGCCCATCCTTTATAGTCTGTTACGGAAAGTTTGAAGAGCTGGGCATACCTAGGTTTATTGTAGAGGAACTTGGAATGGTCCTCGTAGGAGGCTTTCACGGAGCGGTAGACTCGGAACTTTTCTTTGGGCGCATCGTCGTCAAGTCTCATATAGCGTCCTTTCCAGTCAGGTCCGGTCTTGATGCCGAAATGGTTGCGTCCTTTTCGGGCCAGTTTGCTGGTTCCGGCTGCACTTTCCAGTAGTCCTTGTGCCAAAGTGATACTGGCGGGAATCCCATAGCGTTTCATCTGGTCTATGGCATAGCCTTTATATTCCTTGATGTAGTCTTTGTACAGAGATTGTTGCTGCGCGGACAAGCTCAATGAAAGTGTGAAAGCTAGCAGTAGGGTCAAAATGTTGCGCATGGGCAGTCTTATTGTTGGTTTTCCTTGATTTTCCGGAATAAGTCGGAAGCAAAGATAAAGCTATTTAGTTTCTCGTTTTTGGAATCAATAACTTCGTCCTTTGTACCTTCCCATTCTTTATATCCTTCGCAGATATAGATGATTTTCTCACCGATTCCCATCACGGAGTTCATATCATGAGTGTTGATAATGGTCGTGATATTGAATTCGTGGGTGATGCTGTGAATAAGCTCATCAATCACCAGGGAGGTCTTCGGGTCTAGGCCGGAGTTAGGCTCGTCGCAGAAGAGATATTTCGGGTTGAGCACAATCGCTCTCGCGATGGCAGCTCGTTTCTGCATACCGCCGGAAATCTCTCCCGGAAATTTGTTTGCGGCCTCCAACAGGTTGACACGGTCCAGGCAATATTCCGCACGTTTTTTGCGGTCTGCATAATTGTCGAGCGAGAACATGTCCAAAGGAAACATCACATTTTCCAGAACCGTCATAGAGTCGAATAATGCCGCACTTTGGAAAATCATTCCCATCTCCCGGCGCAAGAGGGTACGTTCTTTCTTGCCCATTTGGACGAAACTGCGGCCGTCGTAAAGGACATCTCCTTCTGTAGGGTCAAATAGGCCGACAATACACTTGATCAATACGGTTTTTCCTGAGCCGGACTGACCGATAATCAGATTGGTCTTTCCATTGTCAAAGGTCGTAGATATTCCTTTTAGTACGGTTTTGTCCTCAAAGGATTTATGTAAGTCTTTTATTTCGATCATGATAACAGTTGGGTTAAGAAGATATCAGAGAAAAGAATCAGAATGCTGCTGGTAACGACGGCATCGGTTGAAGCTTTACCAACCTCGTTGGAACCGCCCTCGACAGTATATCCGAAGAAAGCCGGTACACTGGAGATGATGAAAGCGAAGAAGACAGACTTGATGACTCCCATCCAGAAGAACCATTGGGTGAACTGGTGCTGCATACCTGATGTCAAGTCGGAAGGGGTGATGATATGTCCGATGTAAGCCGTTGCATACGCACCCACGATACCGGACACTGTGCTGAAGACCACCAATAAAGGAATCATAGTTACCAATCCGGCAATCTTTGGAAGAATCAGATAACTGGCAGAATTCACACCCATAATTTCGAGTGCATCAACCTGCTGTGTCACTTTCATCGTTCCGATTTCGGAAGCGATATTGGAACCGACCTTTCCGGCGAGAATCAAACACATGATACTGGAACTGAATTCCAACAACATGATTTCACGGGTCACATAACCGGAAACCCAGTGGGGCATCCATGGACTTTGTACGTTGAGCTTGATCTGGATACAGATGACCGCACCGATAAAGAATGAAATCAGCAACACAATACCGATGGAATCCACGCCAAGCTGGTTCATTTCCCGGAAATATTGTTTCATAAACATTCTCATTCTTTCAGGGCGTGAGAATGTTCTTCCCATCAACTGTAGATAACGGCCCAAGGAAGTGAGCCATCTAAGAATTAACATGACTTATTCTTGTTTAGAAGTTGTTTTTGTTGACAAAGGTACGATTTTTTTTGAAAAGCAAAGTTTATAAGTTCTTTTGTTCCTTTATTTCAGTGAAAGTAGTGGGAAAAGTCGTATGGAGTGAGTGTAAAAACAGAAGTTGAAAAAAGAAACGGAGATATTGTTCTGCATATACCGTCGTCCGTCGTCGCCTTATATATAGGAATGTGAGGTCGCTTAAAAGTTTTTTTGTACTTTTGTACGCTTTTGAAAAGTAATTACCTATAAATAGAATAAGAATTCGTGATAACAGAACAATATCCATCACAGCTCCTGGAAAAAGCTGTTCAGGAATTTTCCAAACTGCCCGGAGTGGGGCGGCGCACTGCTTTACGGTTGGTGCTGCATATGTTGAAACAGGACAGCAGAATGGTGCATTCGTTTGCTGACAGTATCGTGAAGTTGAAGGATGAAGTGAAATATTGCAAGGTCTGTCATAATATTTCCGATACAGATGTCTGTAGTATTTGTTCCAATCCTTTGCGGGATAAGTCAACGATATGCGTGGTTGAAAATATTAGGGGAGTACTCTCGATAGAAAATACGGGACAGTATAGAGGGCTTTATCATGTGTTGGGGGGCGTTATCTCTCCGATGGATGGCGTCGGTCCCAGCGATTTGCAACTGGACTCTTTGATTGAAAGAGTGAAAGGCGGGGGGATTGATGAGGTGATTTTAGCTCTGAATCCTACGATGGAGGGAGATACTACCAATTTTTATATTTCGCGACGCTTGTCTGGTGTGCCTGTGAAGTTGTCAGTCTTGGCACGTGGCGTCAGTGTGGGGGATGATCTTGAGTATACCGATGAACTGACTTTAGGAAGATCTATCACGAACCGCGTAGAATTAAAATCATAGAAAAAAAGAAGATATGAAACAGAGAATAACCTATTTGCAGATATTTTTCCTTGTCAATATATTGGTTGGGGCCGCTCTTGTATTTTTTGCACCGTCGGATTATATCGGTAATGAACCTAAGGTTCTCTATTGGATAAATTTGTATGCCATTGTGTCAGGACTGGGGGGTATGTTTTTTACCTTGCGTTTGTTTGCTTTCAAATCGGTGAGGCAGTCGGTTCGCAACGAAGATGAACAAGCCGGATTTTCTGCGTTTTGTCGATGGACCAAGGTGCGGCTAGGAATTTTGGCCTTGGCATTGTGGAGCAATGTCGTCTTGTACCAGGCTTCCTCCTATACCACAACTCCAAAATATTGTATGCTGATTATCTTGGTGGCTTTCGTCTTCTGTTGGCCTTCCAGAACGGAATTTGAGGCGATACGGAAATCCTGAGCTTTGAATCCGGTTTTGTTGTTTCTCGGAGTAGCACGGCAAGAGACAATAAAAAGGGATGGGCTGCGTTATATTAATACCTATATTACAAAGGAAAACTCAATAAAATGGTACAACTTTCGGTCATCATTGTTAGCTACAATGTAAAGTATTATTTGGAGCAATGTCTACGTTCAGTTTTCGGCTCCATGGAGGAAGGGGTGAGTTTGGAAGTTATCGTGGTCGACAATGCTTCACCGGATCAGTCCGCAACCTATCTGCGTTCTAAATTTCCGAAGTCTGATTTTCCTTATCTGCATATCATTTCCAATTCTAACAATGTCGGTTTTGGCAGAGCCAACAATCAGGCAGTGAGAATTGCTCAGGGGGAATACATCTTGTTTTTGAATCCAGATACTTTGTTGTCGGAGAAAACGTTGAAGCGAAGTTTGGAATTCGCTGCCCGCCAAGTTAATTTTGGTGGACTGGGCACCATGATGATGCATGACAACGGTAATTTTGCTTATGAGTCGAGGAGGGGAATGCCTACTCCTTGGGTCTCATTTTGTAAAATGACCGGTTTGAATGCCTTGTTTCCGCATAGCGAACGTTTCGGAAAATATTATATGCGTTATCTGGATAAGCAAAAGCCTTCCGAGATCGAGATTATTTCCGGGGCTTATCTGTTGGTGCGCAAGTCCGTCTTGGATAAAGTCGGTGTTTTCGATGAGGAGTTCTTTATGTACGGGGAGGATATCGACCTGTCTTATCGTATCATCCAGTCTGGATTTAAAAATTATTATCTTCCTTCTCCGATTATTCATTATAAAGGAGAAAGTACCAAAAAGAACACCTTTAAATATGTGCATGTGTTCTACAATGCCATGTTGATCTTTTTCAGGAAGCATTATCATAATTATTCCTTGATATTGTCCGTACCGGTTAAATTGGCGATTGTCCTAAGTGCCATATTTGCGCTGTTGAAACAACAGCTGCGCTTGCTGAAGCGTTTCTTATTGCCTGTCAAGAAAAGACCGAAAGAAAAAATGCTGTATATGGGGCATCATAAGGATTTGTTCCGGAAATTAGCGGAAGAATGGGGACTTGACGTGGATGTGGTTGAGACGGATGAGACACAACATTCCTTAGCTCAGTTCGAGACAGACGTCCGGGAAAAGGGGTATGTGAGAATGGTGTTTGATACCGCGGATTTCAGTTATGACTACATGTTGGAGACGATAAAGTCTTCAAGTCATGGATCCTATTTAGGGGTGTACCATTCCGATCAAGGTATTTTGGTGACAGGTGCGAAAGTATATAGTCCACAAACAATTGTATTATGATGGAAAGATGTGAATTGCCTTTGGTTAGGCTTCGTGCCTTGGAGCCGGAAGACCTCGACCTGCTTTATACCATAGAGAACGATGAGAATTTATGGGATGTCAGTAATACCTGTGTCCCAGTCTCAAAGTATCTGTTGAAACGTTATCTGGCAGTTCAGTCCCAAGATATTTTTCAGTCAGGTCAGCTTCGGCTGGTCATAGAGGAGGTGTCATCAGCAAAAGCCGTGGGCTTGGTGGATTTGACCGATATCTCCTTTTTGGATGGACGGGCGGAAGTGGGAATCGCTTTACTTCGGGCAGAGCGTGGAAAACGACTCGGGCAGGCTGCGCTCTTGGCTTTGGAGCAGTATGCCAAGAAAAAACTACGGTTGCGCTTGCTTTTTTCTCAAATAGCAGTACCTCAGAACCAGGTATCCATAAATCTTTTTGAGTCTGTTGAGTATGAGCAGATTGCCTTATTGCCGGCTTGGCACTACTGTAATGGGGTCTATGAGGATATTGCAGTCTATCAAAAAATGTTGTGATTTTTAGGACTTGAAATTTGGTGGGTATATTGAAAAATACTATCTTTGCACTCGATTTAAGAAAGACCTTAATGGTGTGTTAGTTCAGCTGGTTAGAATACATGCCTGTCACGCATGGGGTCACGGGTTCGAGTCCCGTACACACCGCAGAATCCGAAGAGTAATCTTCGGATTTTTTTGTTGTTTCTGGTTCTTGTTTCTGGTTCTTGTTTCTGGTTCTTGTTTCTGGTTCTTATCTATCGGCTATCGGTGCTTCGTTGATTTTCGGTGGAGGTTTGTAGTTGTGATGATGAGAAATACCTGAAAAATTAGTTGCCGGTGGGGTGTACGCTTCGTCTTTTCAGCTGCTCTGATTTATGAAGAAAAGATGGTTGGCTTTGTGTCTTGCTCGTTCCTTGTTCGTCTGCTGTCTAATTCTCTCTGGATAATAAAACAGGGATGTTGCGTGAGGTTCGAAAAATAAATTTCTTTTTGTCTGTAGGTGAAGTCTTCGTGGAGGTGATCGTTGTTTGGTGGGTATATTCTCTTTTTCAGGGATGTTTTTGGGAGAGGGGGAGTCTTTCTCGTTTTAGAATCAATGACAGTATATTCGTTTCCCTTCAGGTACAACATCATCTCCAAAAAATGAAAAATATTTCTGATGGTAATCTCTTGTGAGTCAATTGTCTGCTTTTTGTCGGGTAAGAAAAGGAAGATGTTCATTCGAAAAAAATGGTCCTAAAATTTGGTTGGTATCTCTTAAAGTATTACTTTTGCACTCGAATCAAGGAAATGATCCTGATGGTGTGTTAGTTCAGCTGGTTAGAATACATGCCTGTCACGCATGGGGTCACGGGTTCGAGTCCCGTACACACCGCAAAATCCGAAGAGCAATCTTCGGATTTTTTTATTGCTTTTGCTCAGCTTCTGTCTTTTCTAGTCCGAGACTTATGGGGAATCTCATGAAAGAGAATCCAACCAACTTCCAGGTTCTGTACTTTTATAGAAATATTCATATCGACATGAACTGTCGGTGGGGGTGATCGCAGACTGCTGTCTTGTCGTTTGTTTTCCCCTCCTGTATTCCGGGTAGAGGGATGATTTCACAACAAATATTGACGAAGGTTCTGAGTGGAGTCGGGATTTCCTTATGTTTTTTTCGGCAGACTGAATCATTTGTCTCTGTATTTGCTTTTGGAGATGGAGTATCAGCTTTTTGAAAACGAGTTCATAATCAAATCGTTATTTTTTATCTTGAAAAAAATCTGAGTAGTATGTTCGTTTTCTGGTTCTAGAATTTGGTTTGTATTGAAAAAAATACTATTTTTGCACTCGAATTAAGGAAATGGCCTTGATGGTGTGTTAGTTCAGCTGGTTAGAATACATGCCTGTCACGCATGGGGTCACGGGTTCGAGTCCCGTACACACCGCAGAGTCCGAAGAGCAATCTTCGGACTTTTTTGTTTATTCCAGTCGTTTGAAGTTGAGTCTAGGTTGAGGGGACCGGAAGGAGGGCATGAACTTTTGGGGGAATGCTGTGCTTATCCTGTCTTGTTGGATTGAGAGGTATGGCGAGTCCGGAGTAAGGAGGGTTCCTCCTTCTCTTTTTATGTGGAACCATGAAAACAGTGCTAGTTGCAGCGTGTGGGGAAAAACGACCGATAAGTTGATTTTTGGAAACACTTAATAATCAAAATGTTATTATTTTACCTCTATTTATTTCAAAAATAGAAGAATCTTTTTGGCTTTGAAATTTGGAGGATATCTCAGAAAATACTATTTTTGCACTCGAATTAAGGAAATAACCTCAATGGTGTGTTAGTTCAGCTGGTTAGAATACATGCCTGTCACGCATGGGGTCACGGGTTCGAGTCCCGTACACACCGCAGAGTCCGAAGAATTTCTTCGGACTTTTTTTATGTTCTAGAGGTTCTAGGCTTTGACCGAAGGTCTTGACTTTATTTTCAAGATCAGAAGTACAGAACGTTTGTTTTTATGAATAGTGTTTTATTGAATTTTTCTATGTAACTTTGTTACGAAACAACAGATAAGTTATGATTATAAAAAGTGCTGAATTTGTAGTAAGTAATAGTACCTATACTAAGTGTCCACAACACCATTTGCCGGAATATGCTTTTATCGGTCGTAGTAACGTTGGCAAAAGTAGTTTGATCAACATGCTGACGCAGAAAAGTAAGTTGGCTATGACTTCTGCGACACCGGGTAAGACGATGCTGATCAATCATTTCTTAATTAACAATGAATGGTATCTCGTGGATTTACCCGGATATGGTTATGCCAAACGAGGTAAGGCAGAAATGGAGAAGTTGAGAAAACTTATCGAGGGATATGTCCATGGGCGTGAACAGCTGACAAATTTGTTTGTCTTGATAGACTCCCGTCTGGAACCGCAGCGTATCGATTTGGAATTTATCGAATGGCTGGGTGAAAATGGAGTTCCTTTTTCTATTATATTTACGAAGGCCGACAAGACCAAGAAGGGAGAGCTAAAGAAGAATACCCAGAAATTCCTGTCGGTATTGTCAGAACAATGGGAAGAATTACCAATGTATTTTATTTCCAGTAGTGAACGAAACATTGGCCGTGATGAAATCCTCAATTATATCGATAGCATTAATCAGAATTTATAGTTTAAACTGCTGGTAAGGAATGGAACTTTGGGTGGACAGAATGAAACAGGTCAAGTTGGGGCTGATCGTCTCGGCTTTGGTTATCGCGGCTGTGTCTTTGGTAGTATCGCATACCTTGATCCGTGATTTGGAGACAGAGGAACGGAATAAAATGTCGGTGTGGGCAGAGGCCATGCGCTCACTGATCAAGGCTGACGACAATACGGATTTGTCCTTGGTCTTGAAAGTGCTGAACGGTAATAATTCTATTCCGGTTATCGTTTTGGACACCAACCAAAATGTCATTGATTCCAGAAACATAGATCTGCAACCCAAGGTGGATACTTTGGCGCACTTGGCACTCCTGGCTGATAATATGATTGCAGCCGGTCATTCTATGAAGATGAATCTGGTGCAGGATGCTGAGGATGCCGATTACATTACGATTTGTTATGATGAGTCGGTTATGTTGAAAAGGTTGGCGACCTATCCTTATGTTCAATTGGGAATTGTGGCTCTTTTCATTGTCGTTGCTATTTATGCCTTATTGTCGTCTAAGCGGGCTGAACAGAATAAAGTCTGGGTGGGACTTTCGAGAGAGACCGCCCATCAGTTGGGAACTCCTATTTCTTCCTTGATGGCCTGGAGTCAGGTATTGGGAGAAACCTATCCTGACGATCCGTTGTTGCCGGAGATGGACAAGGATATCCGTCGTTTGGAATTGATTGCCGAGCGTTTTTCAAAAATCGGCTCTGCTCCGGAATTATCTCCTTGTCATGTGGATGAGATGGTCATGAGGGTCGTGGACTATATGGGCCGTCGCGCTCCGAAGACAGTTGCTATTCTTTGTGACATCCCACAACAGTTGCCTGTTGTTGACTTGAATTCACCTTTGTTTGAGTGGGTCATCGAGAACCTTTGTAAAAATGCGATCGATGCAATGCCCGGAAAGGGAGAAATCAAGGTGACGGGGTATGCGGAGAACAACAAGATCATCCTGGAAGTTTCTGACACAGGAAAGGGAATTGCGAAGAAAGATTTCCAGAATGTGTTCCGCCCTGGTTTTACAAGTAAGAAGAGAGGCTGGGGCCTTGGACTATCGTTGGCCAAACGCATTGTCAGTGAATATCATCACGGGAAAATTTACGTCAAGCGCAGTCAAATCGGTGTGGGAACTACCTTTGCTATCGAAATAAAGGTGGAACAGCCGTAGAATCAAGGCTTAAAAATTAGGGTGTCCAGGGAATATTTTGGCTTATAGGAATTATTCCTAGGACCAATATTCAAGTCAACTGCCATTGAAGTTTCACATCTTCGTTGACTATTCCGGGGGAAATCGTTGCTGATCGGCAGAAGCCGATCACTACAGGAGACCCGTCTATGGTTCTTATTTGCTGTAGTGAGCGGGTTCTCCCGCTTAGCACCCGCCTTCATTTGCCATGTTCATTCCGGTTCGTTGCTGATCGGCAGAAGCGATCACTACAGGAGATCCGTTAATGGTTCTGATTTGCTGTAGTTAGCGGGTTCTCCCGCTCAGCACCTGCATTCATTTGTCATGTTCATTCCGGTTCGTTGCTGATCGGTAGAAGCCGATCACTACAGGAGACCTCGTCTATGGTTGTTATTTGCTGTAGTGAGCGGGTTCTCCCGCTCAGCACCCGCATTCATTTGTCATGTTCATTCCGGTTCGTTGCTGATCGGCAGAAGCGATCACTACAGGAGATCCGTCAATGGTTCTGATTTGCTGTAGTGAGCGGGTTCTCCCGCTCAGCACCCGCCTTCATTTATCATGTTCATTCCGGTTCGTTGCTGATCGGCAGAAGCCGATCGCTACAGGAGCCCTCGTCAATGGTTCTGATTTGCTGTAGTGAGCGGGTTCTCGCGCTCAGCACCCGCCTTCATTTATCATGTTCATTCCGGTTCGTTGCTGATCGGCAGAAGCCGATCACTACAGGAGACCCGTCTATGGTTTTTTTGCTGTAGTGAGCGGGTTCTCCCGCTCGGCACCCGCCTTCTTTTCCTTATCCATCCCGATTCGTTTGCTACGCATTTTAAGTTTGTTATGTAGAAAAAGGGATAGACAATTCTACCGGCAAGGTAAAAAAACTTCGTTCCGCTTCGTTTTTAACCATGCCAAAATGTGCAACTCTTTACTTGGATGTAATTGAGGGGAATATATTGTCCGAAAAGTGTAGTTGATAAATGAAAGGGTGTCCTCTATTCGAACGAAGCATAGGGGAGTAGCCGCTTAAAGTCTGCTTCTGAGAAGTGTTCACTGTTGGAAAGATCTTCCCAGCTTTTTATTTTCCCGTATTTCTGTATGTAATTACGGATAGCCTTGACTTGTTCATAGTTCAGGTAAGGATGTCTGACCAGTTCCTTAAAGTCTGCCTGGTTGATTTTTGTTTTCCTGATGGTGTCGTTTGGAGTCAGAGTGAACCATTTTTCTACATCAGTAGGTAGTCCGTCTATTTCTTTGAGTTGGTTGAGGCTGACAAAACCTCCTAGGCGGTTACGGTAACGGCAAATTTTGTTAGCGTAGTAGCTTCCGATGCCAGGGATTCCTTTGAGCAACGTAGTGTCCGCTTGGTTCAGGGATAATACGGTCCCCGTTTCGAATTTCTTAGGATAACTCCGATGAATACTATCTCGCCGTGACTTTTCTTTGGCTTTGGCTAAGTCACGAGGGGAAGGCTGTATCTTGATAAAAGGACGTAGTGTTTGGAAGTCTTCAGAAGTGAGGCCATATAGTTTTGCAAAGTCATCTGCTTTTTTCCATTTACCTCCTTTTGCCCTGTATTTTAACAGGTTGGAAATCTGCCAACTTTTTAAACCTATTTGGGAGAGTGTGGAGGAGTCCGCCGTGTTCGGGTCAAAAGCAAAAGGCTTCAGACTCTTCTCGGCACCTTTTTGGAAAACCGCTTGTTGATTGTGATTGCGGGGATGCGTCTTTTCTATTTGCTGGCTGAATTTTTCCAATTCCTGCAGCTCTGACCGGCTTAGTATCTGTTTGTTGCTGTGAGGCGGAAAAAAGACCTCTTTGTATTGTAAGGTCAAGACGATGCCTAAGATTACCACTGCCAAAACAATAAAACCGCGCATCTCCGCTTTGGAGATTCTTCTCTTTCTTTTCATAGGGGATAAGATAAACTCCAGGTTAACAATGGGAAAAGAAAACAAGCAACAGTCCTGGCGAAAGATTCACAGTCTGTTGCTTGTTTGTATGAACTTTACAAGGAGGACATTAGTCTTCCAATGTATCTTCGAAATCAGATTCTGCTTGGGCGACGAAGAGAAGTTCCTCGGCAGTGAAATCGCCGAAACCTTCTTTCTTCGCTTTTTTTGCCATATAGGCTGCCATCTCTTCAAGATCGATGTCGATGTAACCGTCTTTATCTGGTTCTGCATCAAGAATACCGCTTTCAGCGTAATATTCTACAATGACATCCAAGAAGTAGTACAGATCATCTTCTGTAAACTTTTCCTGAAGTTCCTGTGGCAGATGACTTTTGATGTACTCTACAGCACGAGCATCATCCTGAGCATCGTTCAGAAGCTCTTCTTCGAAAGAGGCCATTATAATAAAGCGTTGATTTTTTCTACGAATGCATCTTTAGTTGCAGCGCCGACATGCTTGTCAACTACTTCACCGTTCTTGATGAACAATACTGTAGGTACGTTGCGGATGCCAAATTTAGCGGTCAACTCGTCGTTGTCGTCTACGTCACACTTGTAGATGTTGACTTTGCCATCATATTCGCCTGCTAACTCAGAGATGATAGGAGCGATTTTCTTACAAGGACCGCACCAAGTAGCTGAGAAGTCAATAACGAGAGGAAGACCTGCTGCTTCGATTTCAGCATAAGTTGCATCAGTGATAATTTTTTCCATAACGAAAGATATTTACTAGTTAAATAATTGCTTTGATGAGATACAAAGTTAAGAATTAATTCTGTATTCCATTGCATTGTTTGAATCTATATAATCCAATAGTGATTTTTTTACGGAGATTCTACATTTTTTGGCTTGGAGCATGACATGGCCCTGCTCTTCGGCGTCGACCACTTTGATAAAGACTTCTGTGGTTCCTTCTTGCTCGTTGAGGCGGCTGTTGAGTTCGCTGACCCCTTCCTCATCCAGTTTGTCCAGGTCGATTTTGATGGTGATGCGTTTGATGAGCTCTTCCTTCACATCGGCCATAAAATCTATTTTTCCAATCTGCAGGTTGCAGGAGTTCTCTCTCCATCGGCTAGGTTCTACGCGTCCGGTGACGAGGATGGTGGTGCCCACATTGATATATCCCCTCCAGGTAGCCCAGTCTTGTCCGAACAGGGCGAGGTCGCCCGATCCGCTGAAGTCCTCAATCTTGGCGATGCCATAGGGCTTTCCGGATTTAGAGTTGCCTTCTCTGATAGAAGTGATGATGCCTCCGAGTTTAATGTCCTGGTTGACAAAGTCGTTCAGGTCTTCCAGGTCCATGGCCTTCAGGTTACAGATATTGTTGAGAATGACCTGGTATTCATCCAAGGGATGTCCGGAGATGTAGATACCGATCAGTTCGCATTCCTTGTTCAGGCGTTCCAGGTCGCTCCAGTGATCATAGGTCGTAGGAGGTTCCGGTTTGGCGATTTCTACTTCTACGATATCACCGAACAACGAATTCTGGTTGGCAGCCTGGTCCTGCTGAAAAGTTTGTCCGTATCTGACGAGGCTGTCGAGATAGACTTCTCCCTTTTCGTTGGTGGCAAAGAACTGCTCACGTTTTACGGTATTGAAACTGTCGAATGCACCGGCCAAGGCCAGGTTTTCAATACATTTCTTGTTGCAGGCGGAGAGGTTGATGCGCTCGAAGAAATTGAAGACGGAGGTGAAAAGTCCTCTCTTCTTTCTTTCTTGCTGGATGGCCACCACTGCGGCCTCTCCAACTCCTTTGATTGCTCCCAAGCCGAAACGGATAGCTCCGGTATGGTTGACACTGAACTTCAGCGCACTTTCGTTTACATCAGGTCCGAGTGTCTTGACGTTCATCGCTTTACATTCATCCAGCAGCTTCGTGATGGTCTTGATATCGGCCAAACTTCGACTCATGACTGCGGCCATGTACTGGGAAGGGTAGTTGGCCTTCAGGAAGGCGGTCTGGTAGGCTACCCAAGAATAGCAGGTCGCATGACTCTTGTTGAACGCATAAGAAGCGAAGGCGCGCCAGTCCTCCCAAATCTTTTCCAAGACCTTAGGATCGTGTCCGTTAGCCTTACCACCAGCAATGAATTTTGGGTACATGTGGTTCAGCTTCTCGATTAGTTTCTTACCCATGGCCTTACGGAGGGCATCACTCTCACCACGCGTAAAGTTCGCAATTTGTCGTGAGAGTAACATCACTTGCTCCTGATATACGGTAATACCATAGGTATCCTTCAGGTATTTTTCCATACAAGGCAAGTCGTACTCAATCGGTTCTTCTCCGTGTTTACGGCGGATAAACTGAGGGATGTATGCCATAGGTCCTGGACGGTAGAGGGCGTTCATGGCAATCAGGTCCTCAAAAGTGGATGGCTGAAGCTCACGAAGGTATTTCTGCATACCAGGGGATTCAAACTGGAAGGTACCGATGGTGTTGCCGTCGCAATAGAGCTGATAGGTGGCTGGGTCCTCGATACTGATCTGGTCAATGTCGAGTTCGATGCCTGTCGACTCTTTGATGTTTTCAACGGCTTCACGGATAATGGAAAGGGTCTTCAGACCCAAGAAGTCCATCTTGATCAAACCGGTCTCTTCAATCACCTTACCTTCATATTGGGTACAGTGCACCTTCTCTCCGGTTTCCTTATCTTCTGCCGTAGATACCGGCACCCAGTCGGAGATGTCGTCTCGGCAAATAATAAAACCGCAGGCATGTACACCTGTGTTTCTGACATTGCCTTCCAGCATCTTGGCATAACGGATGGTATCGTGAAGCAGGGGATCGGAAGAGGCTTCTGCTTCACGGAGTTCCGGAATGGCTGCAATAGCATTGGGCAGGTTCATCTTGGGCACTTTGCCGTCGGGACCTTCCGGAAGTTTATCAGGTATCAGCTTACAGAGTCGTAAACTGACGTCCAAAGGCAGTTTCTGTACACGTGCCACATCCTTGATAGAGGATTTGGTGGCCATAGTACCATAGGTGATGATATGCGCCACTTTTTCCTCACCATATTTATGAGTGACCCAGTTCAATACGCGACCTCGACCGTCATCATCGAAGTCAACATCGATATCCGGGAGGGAGATACGGTCAGGATTAAGAAAACGCTCGAACAGCAAGTCGTATTTAATCGGGTCGATTTGCGTAATTCCTAGACAATAAGCCACCGCGCTACCTGCGGCAGATCCACGGCCTGGACCTACGGACACGTCAAGCTTTTCTCTGGCGGCTTTGATATAGTCCTGCACGATAAGGAAGTAACCCGGGAAACCCATGGTCTTCATGATATGCAGTTCGAATTTTATACGTTCTGCCGTTTCCTCGTCCAATGGGTCACCATAACGTTTCTTGGCGCCTTCGTAAGCTAATTTGGAAAGGTAATCCGCTTCGAGCTTAATGCGGTAAAGTTTGTCATATCCGCCCAGCTTCTTGATTTTTGCCAGGGCGCTTTCTTTGTCCATGACGACATTGCCGTTCTCGTCCTGGGTGAATTCGTTGAATAAGTCCTCTTCTGTCAGTCGGGCCCTGTATTCTTCTTCTGTACCGAAATCTTCAGGAATCTCGAAGTTCGGCATGATAGGAGCATGGTCGATTGAATAGGTCTCTACCTTGTCGCAAATCTCACAGGTATTAGCGAGTGCTTCAGGGATATCTCCGAAGACCTCGTTCATCTCGGCCTGGGTCTTGAACCATTCCTGCTTCGTGTATACCATACGGTTGGGATCGTTGAGATCCTTGCCGGTGGATAAGCAGATCAGGCGGTCGTGCGCCTCACCATTCTCTTCGTCCACAAAGTGGGAGTCGTTGGAGCAGATGAGTTTAATGCCGAGTTTCTTGCTGATTTCAATCAGTCCTTTGTTGGTCTTTTGCTGCAAAGGAAAAGCTTCGCGGTTGGCGAAGATATTGGGGTCCTTCACTTCATGACGCTGCATCTCTAGATAATAGTCGTCTCCAAAGATGTTTTTGAACCATTGCGCTGCAGCGATGGCTTCGTCCATTTTGTCGTGTAGGATTTTCTGAGGTACTTCCCCCGCGATGCAGGCAGAACAAACGATGAGTCCTTCGTGGTATTTTTCCAGATCTTTGTGGTCTGTACGGGGACGCATGTAGAAACCGTCTACCCACGCACGGGATACCAGCTTGATCAAGTTGTGGTAACCTTTCTCATTTTTCGCCAATACAATCAAGTGCCAGCCTGACTGGTCGATTTTTCCTTCGCGTAATTTCTTGTCTCCGCGGCGGGCAACGTACATCTCGCAACCAAAGATTTCCTTGAAATCGACGATCTTTTGTTGCTTCTCGATCTGTTTTTGGGTTTCGGCGATCAAATCCTCTTTGCTTTTCCCTTCGTCAGGGTTCTTGCCATTGGCATCGACCGGAGATTCATAGGTTCCGTTTTCCAGGGCAGCAAGTTTATCTTTAGCCTGGGATAAGGCCCCTTTGGCTTTGCCTTTAACTTTATTAATGTAGTTAAAGTATTCTTTTATGGCCATCATGTTACCATGGTCAGTGATAGCCATGCCTGGCATACCATCTTTGATGGCTTTGTCTACCAGGCGGGTAACGGAAGCCTGTCCATCAAGAATGGAGTATTCGGTATGGACATGTAAGTGGGCGAACTTTTCCATATGTGTTGTAGTGCAAAAGGTAGGTCAATTTGTTTCAGACAATGGGGTAGTCCCGGTCTCAGTCTCAAAGGGTAAGAAACCGGTTCAGAGTGGTTGTGACGAGTGTCTCGTTGATGTCTTCCTGGTCGATACTTATAGAGATTCCACGCATGCCGGTTTCGAGTATAGGATGTACATCTTCTGTCCCGATCATTCCATATGCGCAGATCGGAAGGAAAACGTCTTTGTTCTCGATCAGCTGGATGGTTTCTTTGAAGTTTTGGAGGTCTTTCTTGGACGTCTCGTCAGGGGTGGGGGTGAAAGGACCATAACAAAGATAATCGGCTGACTGCTGTTTCTTTCTGATGATGTCCTCGGCATCAGTGGCGTCTGCACCGATAAGGAACCCTTCTCCGAGTTGTTGCCGTACTTCCAGCAGAGATTTTGCTGTGGTGATATGTATCCCGTCTCCGTCGATGGCTTTGACTAAGTCGATTTGATCTTCAATGATAAAGGTAGCTTCCTCTTCACGGCAGAGTGTCTTGATTTGAGTGAGCGTATCGATCCAGGATGGTCCTTCTTCCTGGTGGGTGCGAAGCTGTATCCATTTGCAGTCAGCGTTCAAGGCAATTTTGATGTGCTGAAGAAGGGGCAGGTTTTGCTTAGTTGAGATCTTGTATTGTACGGGAATCATAATGGTCAGATGTTCTTTTTAAAGGATAAGTTTATTTATTCTGTTGACAAGGATGGCGAAATGCGAATAACCTTCTATTCGGTTTGTAATCAATAGAATATAGTGGATATTCTATTGATGAACGGTTTTGGGATTCGTGCATATCCCATCCTCTCTGCAAAGATAATTATAAAAATCGAAATAAGGGAGAGGATAATTTTTTTGGAATTTTTCTTTCGGAAAGTTTGGTGGTTTGAAAAAAACTTCATACTTTTGCATCGCTTTAGAAAAGGAAACCAATCCTCATCTACTATACGGGGTGTAGCGCAGTCCGGTTAGCGCACCTGCTTTGGGAGCAGGGGGTCGT
>SAMEA104404097__coassemble_159_pt1 | contig 70622 bp, 36 predicted proteins | sample SAMEA104404097__metabat2_low_PE_059 | metagenome-assembled genome bin SAMEA104404097 (sample SAMEA104404097) | Balaenoptera acutorostrata | reverse complement strand
CTGTTTTGATTAGGAATTAGAGATTTTTTGATTAGAGATTTTTTGATTAGGGATTTTTTGATTAGGGATTAGATAATAGAAATTCTGTTTTGATTAGGAATTAGAGATTTTTTGATTAGAGATTTTTTGATTAGGGATTAGAGATTAGAGAATAGAAATTCTGTTTTGATTTTAAGTTTGTCTAGGTTAAAGATAAATCTTTAATTTCTAAATAGTTCACTGCTTATCAAAACAGAATTTCTCTTTTCTAATTTCTAATCATACTTAGTGCGCTTCCAGCCAGTTTTCGCCTTCGCCACAGTCGGCAACGAGGGGAACAGACATTGGATAGGCGTTTTCCATTTCCTCGATGACGATTTTCTTGACCTTATCGAATTCTTCCGGATATACGGAGAAGTTCAATTCATCGTGTACCTGGAGAATCATCTTGGAACGGATACCTTCTTTCTCAAAACGTTGGTCAATGCGGACCATGGCGATTTTGATGATGTCGGCTGCGGTGCCTTGGATAGGAGCATTGACGGCATTGCGTTCGGCATAACCACGTACGACACCGTTGCGGGAATTGATATCGGGAAGATAACGGCGACGATGGAATTCTGTCTCGATATATTCGCGCTGTTTGGCGAGTTCGATACTCTTTTCCATGTATTCCTTTACCTTTGGATAGGTTGCAAAATAGTTGTCGATGAGTTCTTTAGCCTCTCCTCGAGAAACTTCCATACGTTCGGCCAGACCGAAGGCGGAGATACCGTAGATGATACCGAAATTGGCGGTTTTTGCTTTACGGCGCTCGTCTCGGTCGATTTCTTCCAATGGCTTTTTGAAGATACGGGCGGCGGTAGCGGCATGGATGTCCTTTCCGTCACGGAAATCCTGGATGAGATGTTCGTCACCGCTGAGGTGGGCCATGATGCGGAGTTCAATCTGCGAATAGTCGGCAGAGAAGAAGCGGCAACCTGCTTCTGGTACAAAGGCTTTTCTGATCTCTTTACCATCATCTCCGCGAACCGGAATATTCTGAAGGTTCGGATTGCTGGAGGAAAGACGACCGGTAGCAGTAACTGCTTGATTGAATGAGGTATGGATGTGTCCGGTCTCCTTGTTGATCAATTGTGGTAATGCCTCCACATAGGTGCTGAGGAGTTTTTTCAGACCACGGTGGTCGAGGATTTTGCCCACAATCGGATGCTTGGAGCGGAGACCGTCGAGCACCTCCTCACTGGTGGAATATTGTCCACTCTTGGTCTTTTTCGCTTTCTCGTTGAGCTTTAATTCTTCGAAGAGTACTTCTCCGACCTGCTTGGGCGAGGTAATGGTGAACTCATGGCCTGCCAGTTCATAGATTTCCTTTTCCAATTGTGCCATGCGGTCCCCGAAAAGACGTCCGGTTTCGGCCAAGGCCTCGGTGTCGAGCACCACGCCATTACGTTCCATCTTGGCAAGAACAGGCATCAGTGGCATCTCGATATTGTTGAAAAGTTCGGTCAGCCCGTTTTCCTGCATCTCTTTTTCGAGATGAGGCATGAGTTGCAAGGTGATGTCAGCATCTTCGCAGGCATATTCATAGACTTGCTGTGGATCGATCTCTGCCATGTTTTTCTGGTTCCTTCCCTTAGGTCCGATGAGTTCCTCGATATGGATGGTCTGGTATTTCAGATAGATTTCAGCCAGGTAGTCCATGTTGTGTCGCAATTCGGGTTGCACCAGATAATGGGCCAACATGGTGTCGAACATCGGGGTTCCCAGTTGTATGCCATAGTTTGCCAATACGGTCAGGTCGTATTTCAAATTTTGTCCGACTTTCAGAATTTCTGTATTTTCATAGAACGGACGGAAGATTTCTACGAATTCCTGGATTTTGGAAGTTTCACGAGGAACAGAGACATACCAGGCCTTCCCTCCATCGATGGCAAAGCTCATTCCCACCAGTTTGGCACTGATTGCCTCGGTACTGGTGGTTTCTGTATCCATCGCGACTTTTTGTTTTGTCAATAAAAAGTCACAAAGTTCTTTTGCTTTTTCCAAAGAATCAATTAGTTGGTAATCGTGCGGAATGTCTTTGAGCGTTTTTAGATTAGTCTGAAAGATTTCTGCTTGTGGATTATCCGAAAATTCTGCAAAGAGAGAGGTCTGTACCGGTTCTTTTTTTTGCACACTTGGTGCTGGTGTGAAATATTTGTTGAGGAAGGTACGGAATTCCAGTTCTTCGAAAATCGACTTTAATTCTGGTAAGTTGGGTTCCTGGCGTTTCAATGCTTCCCAGTCGAGGGTAAGGGGAACATCCGTTTTGATGGTCGCCAAGAATTTAGAGAAGCGGATCTGTTCCATGTTTTCTTCCACTTTCTTCTTCAAGGCCCCTTTCAGTTCGTTGGTGCGATTCAGCATTTCTTCAATGGAGCCGAACTGTGCGATGAGTTTGGCCGCCGTTTTTTCACCCACTCCCGGACAACCTGGAATATTGTCGGCAGTATCTCCCATCAGTCCGAGTAGATCAATGACCTGGATGGGGTCGGAGAGGGAATATTTCGCCAAGACCTCTTCCACGCCCAGCACTTCCATCGGATTGGCTCCGTGTCCAGGACGGCACATCAAGATATTGGGGCCTACGAGTTGGGCGTAGTCCTTGTCTGGAGTGATCATATGAACTTCTACTCCTTCCGCAGCCGCCATTTTCGCAGCAGTTCCAATAACATCATCTGCTTCGAATCCAGGAACTTCCAGTATAGGAATCTGATAAGCTCGGATGATGTCTTTGATATAAGGTACCGCGCGTTTGATATCTTCAGGTGTTGCTTCTCGTTGAGCCTTGTATGCCGGATAAGCTTCATGGCGGAAGGTCTTTCCTGCAGGGTCGAAAGCAATTGCAATATAGTCTGGATTTTCTTTTTTCAGCACTTCTTCCAAGGTGTTGACAAATCCGAAGATTGCCGATGTATTTTCCCCTTTCGAGTTGATACGCGGTGTTCTAATCAGTGCATAGTAAGCACGGTAGATCAGCGCGTAGGCATCGAGTAAATATAATTTTTTCATTTTGCTTGATGGTTTTATCGGTAAAAATACGTAAAATTATCCGTTCAATGGTGATTTATTAGTACTTTTGTAATTTGAAAAATAGAATAGAAATGAATCAATTGGACATCATCCGCCAACCTGTAGCTGACGACCTGTTGCGTTACAAGCAATTGTTTGACGAAACCATGACCCATGAGGACGACTACCTCGGTCAGGCTTTGGCTCATGTACGTATGCGTAAAGGTAAAATGATGCGTCCGCTTTTAGTGCTTTTGGTAGCTAAAGAAGTGGGAGACGTACGTGTGGAAAGTCTACGTGCGGCGGTGACCTTGGAATTGTTGCATACAGCAAGTTTGGTGCACGATGATGTGGTCGATGAAAGCGACGAACGTCGCGGTCAGCCTTCCACTAATGCAGTCTATGGTAATAAGGTAGCTGTTTTGGTCGGTGACTATTTGCTTTCAAAATCACTGCATTTATCGGCGTTGACGGGTAGTATCAGATGTGTGGATATCATAGCTCGTCTTGGTGGAACCTTGTCAGAAGGTGAGGTCTTCCAGTTGGCCAATATTCGTAATGAAATCAGTACGGAAGCTGCCTATTTCCGTATTATCCATAATAAAACCGCAGTCTTGTTTTCTGCTTGTGCCGAATTAGGAGCTATTTCTGCCGGGGGCAGTGATGAGTTTGTGGAACATGCACAGAAATTTGGTGAGATTGTTGGTATGTGTTTTCAGATTCGTGATGACATCTTTGATTATTATGATGATGCGAATATTGGAAAACCGACTGGGAACGATATGGCAGAAGGAAAACTGACTTTACCGGCGATTTATGCTTTGGAGCATACCGATGACGCTGAAATTCATCAGTTGGCTGCCAGCATCAAGCGCGGTGAGGCTACTCGGGAAGATATCCGTCGTATGGTGGAGTTCACCAAACAGTCCGGTGGTATTGAGTATGCTAAGCGTACCATGGAAAAGTTCCATGAGGAAGCTTTGAAACACCTTTATGTATTCAAAAATGAAGCGGTTAAGTCTGCCCTGAAGGGATATCTTAATTTTGTGATTGGTCGCGATTTATAAGAATTTTTATTGATTGATATAAAGAGGAGGGGCTGGAATCGAAACGATTCCAGCCCCTCTTTAATTTTGGGTATAGGCGTTGCGTTGAAAAAATCCTCCCCTTGAAAGATCATGCTTTCAAGGGGAGGATGCTCTTATCGACATTTCAAAGGCAGAAATATACCTTGAAAAATCTTTATTTTAAGCTCTTTTCTCCTTTTTCGGAAGAGTTCCCACCGAGAAGAAGGCGAAAGTCTTGTTTTCGCAGGGATTTAGGGTTTAGAATGGATTACGTTCTTCCCCTAAGATATCGTTCACCAAAAGATTAGCCAAACGGCTAGTACCGATACGGAACAAACCTTCCTTGATGTAGTCTTCGCCAAGGATTTCAGCTACAATGGTGTAGTATTCTACAGCATCGTCTACGGTCTTGATACCGCCAGCGGCTTTGAAACCTACCTTAGTACCTGTCATTTCCTGGTATTCCTTGATGGTCTGGCACATTACGTAAGCTGCTTCCGGAGTAGCTGCGATACTGATTTTTCCGGTAGAGGTCTTGATGAAGTCTGCACCAGCGAATATTGCAAGGATAGATGCCTTCTTGATGTTGACTGCACTCTCCAAAGCACCAGTTTCGAGGATGACCTTGAGGGGATGTTCGCCGCAAACCGCCTTCATTTCTTCGATTTCATCAGCGCAAGTTTCATAGTCGCCGCTTAAGAAAGTACCGACACTCAATACCATATCGATTTCGTCAGCACCGTCTTTCAGCGCCAAAGCGGTCTCGATGGTCTTCACTTCCAAGAAGGTCTGGGAAGAAGGGAAGCCGCCACTGACACAAGCTAGACTAACACCATCAGCCTCAAGACTTTCTGATACTACTTTCGCGAAGTTTGGATATACGCAAATCGTAGCCAAGTGGGGGAGTTCCGGATGTTCGTCTGCAAAAGCGTTGACTTTTTCTGTGAATTTAAGTACACTTTCCTGTGAATCTGTTGTCTTTAAGGTAGTTAATTCGACTGTACCCAGCAATCTCTGCTTCACTTCATCGTTGTTGTACTTCTCCTTATTTTCAGCGATAAGGTTAGTTACAGCATCATGAACGCCTTTGTCGGTTAATTCTAAATTGAACTTGCGGAATGCCTGTTCGTATTTGCTGATTGGATGATTTTCTTCTTCGTGGTGATGACCACAGCTGCAATTTTCTGCCATAATACTATCGTTTTTAATGTTTTAATTTTTCGTTGTTGAGGTGTCTGGTCGCATCTCTACGTGTCTTCTTTTCCAGGTTTTTCTGAAAGGCTTCTGTGAGGTTTACGCCGGTCTGATTGGCCAGGCAAAGTAATACCCAGAGTACGTCTGCCATCTCATCTGCCGGGTCGGTGGGTTCACCTGCTTTGAAGGATTGGTCGCCATATTTTCTGGCGATGACACGTGCTAGTTCGCCGACTTCTTCGGTTAGGCAAGCCATATTGGTGAGTTCGCTAAAATAGCGTACACCATAGGTCTTGATCCACTCGTCGACTTGTTTTTGAGCTTCGTCCAAGGTCATGTTCTGATGTGTTTTCTTTATTATATATAAGGTGTTATTCCTTATTTTTAGTGTCTATACAAATGGTGACAGGGCCATCGTTGAGCAATTCCACCTTCATGTCTGCACCAAATTCACCGGTTCCGACAGGACGTCCAATGGCCTCGGAGAGACGTTGGCAGAAGGTTTCATAGCGTGGAATGGCGATTTCGTGCCCTGCAGCACGGATATAGGAGGGACGGTTGCCTTTCTTGGTTGATGCCATTAATGTGAACTGGCTGACCACTAGAATGTTACCGTTGATGTCTAAAATGCTTTTGTTCATCACTCCATTTTCATCGTCGAAAACGCGCAAACCGGAGATCTTACGTACTAGCCAATCGATATCTTCTTCTGTATCAGCATTTTCAATACCAAGAAGGATGAGAAAACCCTGCTCGATGGCTGACTTTAATTTTCCGTCAATAGTAACGGAAGCGTGGCGTACACGCTGTATGACAACTCTCATAAGTTTTTATGCAAATGTACATAGAATTTTCTTATTTCTTACCCTCTAATTTAAGGTTTTCATCTCGTTTTTGGATTTCTTAATGTGTGGTTCCTGGGTTGGTGAAAGAGAGGTGGTTGGGGATTTTGGAGTGGGGAAACTTTGTTTTTCTTGTCGGCAACCTCGTTTTCGGCTTATTTTTAAAGTCCCTAGGATTGCGTCAGAATAAAAAAGTCGTACGATATTCTGAAATACGCGATTCTCGCGCAATGACGTTTTATTCAGAAAATCTCAACCTGGGACGGATTTTCCTATGAAAACCTCTTTTTCGATGTTATTCCAACTAATGCGTATTGTCAATTTTATCCACCTCTAATAAAATAGGAAGACTGCTCTTCCAGGACTGTTTTGGGGAGAAATCTGTGAAGGAAAATCTGGTTGTGCTGTTTTGTTCTTAAAGTTTTCAAGTGTCTTTTTATGATTTAAATGTTGATGGGGTAGGGGAGAGAGGCTTGCTCTGATAGGAGATTTGTATAGTTGATAGATGAAGAAAAGAGAAGGTCCTGATGCTGGAATTTCAGATGTCTTCTCTCGTTTTTCTGATCTATGGATAGCTTCGATGGTTGATTTTTTTATGGAGAAAATATCCCTTGATATGATGCTTTTCCCGGGACAATTCACTGCTTTTTGCAGTTCCGATCGCGTCGTCCTTCTTGGAAATTCGCTCTGTTTTTTCGCCTAGTTGGGGGCTTGGAAAAAGTTGATTCCATCGATTTTTTAGCGAATGCATTCCTTTGGGAAAACTTCTTTTTCGGTTCAATTCGTCATTTTTATAGGTCCGATTTAGTCGCTCTTTTCAAAGAAAATGGGTCTTTTCTCTTCTCCTTTTCCGAGTCTTTCTTCCCCTTTTTTAGTCTTTTGACTAGTCGATTTCATCGATATATATATAGGAGTATTCCTTGAAATCGGGTTCATTTTTCGGAGTCATTCGTTGTCTATGGTTGTTCCATTTCTGTATTTCTTATCGATAATCCGGGCTTATTTCCCTTCATTTTTTTCTTCTTTTTCTAGTCTTTCGACTAGCTGATTTCGTCGATATATATAGGGGAACATTCCTTGAAATCGGGTTCATTTTTCGGAGCAATCCGTTGTCTATTGTTGTTCCATTTCTGTATTTCTTATCGATGATTTGGGCATATTATCCTTCATTTTCTCTGCATTTTTTAGTCTTTCGACTAGCAGGTTTCATCGATATATATAGGAGAGTATTCCTTGAAATCGGGCTGTTTTTTCGGAGTAATCCGTTGTTTATTGTTGTTCCATTTCTGTATTTCTTATCGATGATTTGGGTTTATAATCCTTCATTTTCTCTGCATTTTTTAGTCTTTCGACTAGCAGATTTTATCGATATATAGAGGGGAGTATTCCTTGAAATCGGGCTGTTTTTTCGGAGCAATCCGTTGTTTATTGTTGTTCCATTTCTGTATTTCTTATCGATGATTCGGGCTTATTATCCTTCATTTTCTCTGCATTTTTTAGTCTTTCGACTAGCGGATTTCGTCGATATATATAGGGGAATATTCCTTGAAATCGGATTCCTTTTTCGATTTGATCCGTTATTTTTGTAGCTCTGATTCTATTGGTTTCCTCTCGAAAAAGGTCCTTCTAGTTTGTTTTTCTATTGGCTGCAGATCTTATTTTGGGTGGCTGATTCTCTCGAAAATCCGGGCTTTATAGCCACTAAAAAAAGGACCGAAAGGTCAGTAAAAACCGGTCGTTGTAACGCCGAATGTCTCAGAAAAACCACTGGCGGAATCGATTCGTTTCGGTGTCTGGATATAGGAAAACTGGGTATAAAAGGGGAGTGGATCTGGAACTGTTCCGAAACTTTCTTGGAACTTTCTCGCTGCTTTTTCAGCGCTTAATTCCCGGTTTCTTGTGCTACTAAAAGGGAGCGTCTCGAGGATTTCTTGGGACGTTTCGTGCGGTGAGGAATGCTTTTGAGGTAGACAAAACAGACAAGAAACCTCTCTGAAATCACCCGACATGACGTGTTGGGAAATCTAAAAAATACACTTTCGGAGGCTGAAATCCTCCCCGATAACGGTGATTTTTTTAGGGGGAAAATATACTTTTGGGGCGATGAATCCCTAAGAAAAGTTACGAAAAAATCCCTGGAAAACTAGATTCTTCTTCTAGATTCCAGGGAGGATAATCGGCTTATTTCTGCTCTTCCGAATGCAAGTTTTCGTATAGATTTTTACCTTTGACTTGGCCTAAAGTTGTCTGAAGATTTTCCAGGGAAGCCTCTTTGATACGCTTTACGCTACCATAGGTTTTGAGCAAAAGTTCCTTGGTTTTTACTCCTACGCCAGGTATCGTATCCAGTAGGGAAGCCGTCTGTCGTTTGCTTCTTTTGTCCCGGTGGAAGGTGATGGCGAAGCGGTGAACTTCGTCCTGCATGGACGTCAAAAGTCTAAAAAGTTGACTGTCCGCTTTCATTCCGACCGTCTGTGGAGGGAAGCCATAAAGTAGTTCATTTGTACGGTGACGGTCATCTTTTGCCAGTCCCGCAATCGGGATATTTAAGTGTAATTCGTCCTCGACAACCTGTCGGATTACCTCCATCTGTCCCTTGCCACCATCAGCAATAATGAGGTCGGGCAGGGGAAGTTTTTCCTCAGAAAGGCGGGTGTAGCGACGGCGTACCACTTCCTTCATTGACGCATAATCATCGGGGCCAACCACGGTCTTGATGTTGTATTTTCGATAGTCTTTTTTCGAAGGTTTCAGTTTCTCGAAAACCACGCAACCAGCCACGGCATCCTCGCCTTGGATGTTTGAATTATCGAATAATTCGATGCGGTAAGGTAGGCTCTGGAGATTCAGATCCGTCTGGATTTCCTTCATCAGACGTACCATTTTTTGTTCAGGATTGAGCTTCTCGGCCTGTTTCAGACGGTCGAATTTATACTGTTTCACGTTGAGTGCGGAGAGGTCCAGAAGCTTCTTTTTGTCTCCTTTTAAAGGGATGGTCTGGGTGGCATAATCCTCGGGTAAATCCACGAGGAAAGGCACAATAATTTCTTTTGATTTGCTCTGATATCTGTCCCTCATTTCGACGATACCCAAGGCTAGAAGTTCCTCGTCTTTTTCATCCAGACGCTTCTTATATTCGAAGGTGAAAGCCTGGTTGATGCAGCCGTTGGTGATGTGCAGATAATTGATGTAAGCATTCTTTTCGTCCGTCTCGATATTGAACACATCGATGTTATGAAGTACGTTGGAAACGACTTCGCTCTTGGCTCTGAAGTTCTCAATCAAGTCATATTTTTCTTTGATTTCCTGTGCCTCTTCGAAGCGCATTTCCTCGGCTAGATGAATCATTTCCTCCTTCATTTTACGAGCCACTTCTGTGGTGTTTCCTTTCAGAATCTCCCGACAAGCCTCGATGTTTTTCATGTATTCTCCGTGGGTTTGTTTCCCCACGCAGGGCGCTTTGCAGTTGTGTATATGATAGTCCAGACACACCTCATATTTGCCCTGCATGACCCCTTCCATAGTCATCGGCTGGTGGCAAGGACGGGGACGATAAAGCTCTTTGCAGAGGTCCAAAAGTGCATACATGGTGGGGACGTGACTGTAGGGACCATAGTAGGTCGCTCCTCCTTTTTTACGTTGTCTGACCTTGAAAATACGTGGGAGATATTCGTTGGTGATGGCAATTGAAGGATAAGTTTTGTCGTCTTTCAGAAGCACATTATAGTGCGGCTTGTACCGTTTGATCAGGTTATTTTCGAGCAATAAAGCATCCTCCTCGGTCTTGACCACAATATAGCGGATGTCCCGAATTTTGGTGACCAGCAGCTTTGTTTTTCGGGTCTGCTGCTCTTTGTTGAAATAGGAGCTGACCCTTCGTTTCAGGTTCTTCGCCTTACCGACATAGATAATCGTTCCTTCGTCGTCGAGGTACTGATAGCACCCTGGCGACTCCGGTAAATTGTGAACGATTCCCTTTAAATAGACTTCTAATTCTGATTTATTTTTTTCTTCCATCATGCGAATTCCGGTGCGTTTTTACTTTCCGTACCTAGGCAAATTTAGTAAAAATAAAAGAGACGCCCGTTAGAGCGTCTCTTATTTTTATCAGGTCCTTTATGGATAAAATACCTAGTCTTTGATGCTGAGCAGGGTGGTGATGTCCACGTCGTCTCCTAAGAATTTTCTACCCTCCAGACCTTCGATGCAAAGTTCGATGAGGAAGTTTACATAGACATTTTTCGGATGGAATTGTTTGACCAAATCGATGGCAGCTTTCATAGAACCACCAGTTGCCAAGAGGTCGTCGTGGATCAGTACTACGTCATTTTCGTTGATGGCATCCGTATGAATTTCGATGGTGTCCACACCATATTCTTTGGCGTAGCTCATCTTCAAAGTTTCTGTCGGAAGCTTACCTGGCTTGCGGCACATGACGAAACCAGCGTTCAAGCGAGCCGCCAACATCGCACCCATTACGAAGCCTCTGGATTCAATACCGACAATCTTCGTGATGCCTTTGTCCTGGTAAAGGCGAACCAGTTCGTCCAACATTTCCTGGATACATTCCGGATTCTTGAAGAGGGTACTTACATCTTTAAATTGTATGCCAGGCTTTGGGAAGTCTGGAATGTTTCTAAGGTTGTCGAGCAACAATTTTGTATTCATAACTTACTGAATTAAAGTGGAGTTTCTATATTTTGTTTCACGTGAAACATTAAGTGTTTATCTGCCGAGAAGAACGAGGAGGACACTGACATCGCTTGGGGATACCCCTGGAATACGTCCGGCCTGGGCGAGGGTCTCTGGATCGATGGCAGTCAGTTTCTGTCTGGCCTCTGTCGAGAGTTGGGTGAGCTCATTGTAGTTGAAGCGGCCCTTGATGCGGATGGCCTCAAGGCGTTGCATCTTATCAGCCAAGGCTCTCTCGCGTGAGATGTATCCGCTGTACTTGATTTCGATTTCTGCGGCCTCCAAGGTCTCTTCATGGTCGGAGGTAATCTTGCTCAGCATCTCCTTGAATGGAGCAATGTTGTCGGCGAGTCCATCGAGGGTGACTTGCGGACGAGTGATGAGATCGAAGAGTTTGCAACGGCCGTTCAATGGAGTACTCTCCATGCTTTCGAGGTAGGTGTTGATTCTATCCGGTTTCACCGAGAATTTCTTGCAGAAATCAACGATTTCATCGATGCCGTTCTTCTTCGTATGGAAACGGTCCAGACGCTCTTGGGTGGCGATACCGAACTTCTCGCTATAAGGAGTCAAACGAACATCCGCATTGTCCTGACGTAACAGAATTCTATATTCCGCACGAGAGGTAAACATACGGTAGGGCTCGTCCACTCCCTTCGTAACTAGATCGTCGATGAGTACGCCGATATAAGCCTCGTCACGATGTAGAATGAATGGATCGTTCCCGGCACACTTCAAAGCCGCGTTGATACCGGCAACCATACCTTGACCTGCGGCTTCTTCGTAACCCGTCGTACCGTTCACCTGTCCGGCGAAGAAGAGACCGTCGACCATCTTCGATTCCAAGGAATGATTCAGCTGGGTCGGATCGAAGAAATCGTATTCGATCGCATAGCCGGGACGATAAGCCACCAAGTCACGGAAGCAAGGCATCTTCTTCAAAGCCGCGAATTGAACGTCCATCGGAAGACTGGAAGAAAATCCGTTTAGATAAAGTTCGTTGGTATCGAATCCCTCGGGTTCCAAAAACAGTGGGTGAGAATCACGGTCGGGGAAAGTGACAATCTTGGTTTCGATACTTGGACAGTAACGGGGACCGATACTTTTGATCTGACCATTATATAACGGTGAATCCGCCAAACCGCTTCTTAAGATTTCGTGGACCTCAGCATTGGTGTTGCAAGTCCAGCATTCCAACTGAGGAAGCGGACGCATCGGACTGATGTAAGAGAAACGGTGAAAATCGTTTTCGCCAGGTTGCTCCTCCATGTCTTCAAAATGGACGCTGCGCGCATCGATTCGAACAGGCGTTCCTGTTTTCATTCTGGCATAACGAATCCCGAATTGTGCGATGGATTCGGTGAGGAAAGTCGCTGCCGGTTCTGCACATCTTCCACCGGGAACCTGGCGGCGTCCGATATGCATCAAACCGTTCAGGAATGTGCCCGCTGTGATGACAACGGCACGTGCATGGAAGATGGCTCCCCAGATGGTTTTTACTCCGCAGATTTTTCCGTTTTCAACGAGAATCTCCGCGGCCTCGTCTTGCCAGATATGAAGGTTCTCTGTATTCTCCAATTGCTTTCTCCAAGTGGTGATGAAATGTGCACGGTCGCATTGCGCACGAGGACTCCACATGGCTGGTCCTTTTGAACGGTTGAGCATGCGGAACTGAATGGCCGTTGCGTCGGTTACCAAACCGGTATATCCACCTAGGGCATCAATCTCTCGAACAATCTGTCCCTTGGCAATACCCCCGATAGCAGGATTGCAACTTATCTGTGCAATCTTGTTCATGTCCATGGTGATGATACAGGTCTTTGCTCCCATGCGGGCTGCAGCAGAAGCAGCTTCGCATCCGGCATGGCCTGCACCAATCACGAGAACGTCATAATGAAATTCTGTATTCATTTTGTTTTTAATTATCTGTTTGCAAAGTTAGTGCAAGGTGAGTGAAGAGCAAAGTGAATTTGAAGATTTCGACTTAGCTCTTCTTCGTGCTATAAATTGGGAGATGATAGGAGTCTTGCTGGGCGACTGAAGTAAAAAGTGGATTTGTGGATGCGGATTGTTTTCTTTCGCTCTTTCTCGGGAGGTGCTCGGAGTTTCGAAAGTCGTTTTTACGCTCCGTCAAATTCGCGGGTCTCGATTTCATTGTTGTGTCATCCTTCTATTGCGGTAAGTCGGAGGAGTGTTCATTGGGTGTACCGAAAGTTGACGGTGTAGATTCCAGCTTCGCCGTTTTCAGTGGTAGTCCATCTTGTGGGGAAGTTGGACTTCCGTGAAATATGGTCCTGAGAATTTTCAGTTCCGGAGGATGACGAATAAGTTCTTGTCTGATCAAAGGTATTGCATCAGGAGTAAAGCACCCCGCAGCCTTTTCGTGTTCCGAACAATTCTTTCTGATTCATCGGTTGACTCTGGTACTGGTAAGTCTTCTGTAGACGGAACAGTGTCGGTCGGATTTTATCTTTCCGAAATCTAGAGGAACACGCATCGTTGAATACGAACGAAGCGCAAAGCGTTTCTGTAGGCTTTTGTTAGAATAACGAACATTCGAACTCTAGTCGGAGGATCCGTAAAAATAAAATCTGAGTTCTCGAAAATCGTGGACCTTTAGTCTGGTCAGTCCATCCTTGTGGTGTCGATTCCTATTAAGGTAGGACAACCAGTCTAAGGGGACCAGGTCCGTCGGGCAGAAGATGCATTAAGAAACGATGTCCTCTTTAGATGACCTTCGTTTTGCGAAACCCATAAAAAAACTCCTCAACCGAAAAGTTGAGGAGTTGTGAGAATCCGTTGAAATTATAGTGGGCATAAATTTAGATCAGCAGTTTGTATTGTCCACCGACCATCGGTTTCACCACTCCTTTCAGTTCAAGTTCAAAGAGGAGTGAACTGACATCCTGGAAGGGAAGATTGCTTGCCACCACAATTTGGTTGATGCCCATGGTTTCAGTAGGACGAAGGACATCGCATATTTTTTCCTCTTGAGGAGAAAGCTCAGGAAAAAGTTCACGTTGTATCGGTGTCTTTTCCGAGTGCGAAGGTTGCCAGTTCATCGCGTCCACCAAATCGATAGCATTGGTGATGAGCTGTGCCCGTTTGTCGCGGATCAGTTGGTTGCATCCTTTTGAGTAAGGATCGGCGATTCGGCCCGGGAAGGCGAAAACGTCGTGGTTGTAGTCGTCGGCCAGTCGGGCGGTGATGAGCGCCCCGCCTTTGTCCGCACTTTCAACGACAATGGTTGCATCCGTCATGCCGGCAACGATTCGGTTACGCTGTACGAAATTCCCTTTGTCAGGATTGGTCATCGTCATGTACTCGGTGAGCAGTCCTCCGCAGTTCAGCATCGCCTCCGCGGTACTTCTGTGCAAAGAAGGGTAGATCTGGTCGAGTCCGTGTGCCAATACTCCTATCGTTGGCAAGGAATTTTCCAAACAAGCGCGGTGTGCATGGATATCTACCCCATAGGCTAGTCCACTAACTACTAGTATATCAGGGAGTAGTTTACTTAAATCAGTGATGAAATTTTGACAAAGTTCTTTGCCGTATTCAGTGATTCTTCGTGTTCCAACCACAGAAATCGTACGAATTGGGTTCAAATTGGCATTTCCTCGATAAAAAAGTACCAAAGGAGGGTCGGGACATTCATTGAGGCGTTGCGGATAATTTTCTGATCCGAGGAGGAGCACCTCGATTTTTTTCTTTTCGCAAAATTCCAGTTCGGTCTCCGCCCGGGCCAAGGCCTCGTCCCAGTAAGCGAAAGCATTTTTGGCTCTGCCCGTCATTTCTGTCCGATGGGCCACCACCTCGGTTGCCGAACCATAATGTCGGTAGAGTTGCAGCACCGACTGCAACCCAAGTCCCCGAAGCCGTGTCATGGCCAAAGCATATAAGGTCTCGTTCATGATAGATGGCGCTGCCGTTTTTTATTGGATATAGTATTTCTTAAAAGCCTCGTCCAATTCTTCACAGTCGGAAAGCCGTCCGTTCACCAGGCAGACCGTATCGACGGTAGACTTGAGTACCGGTTTCATATCCGGTAGACGGTAGATGTCCTGGATGAAGACAAATTTAATCCCATCTTTTTTTATCGCCAGCCGCGACAGAAATTCATCGCCGCTTTTCAATGGAGTCTTGAAGGCCATGTTCAGTCTAGCCACCACGGCATCGATTCCCCGCTGATGTAACTCTGCGAAGCTGATCTTCTCGGTGTGGAGAAATTCATGACGGGTATGTTCAATATAATGTTGATAGTTGGCATTGTTGACAATGCCTTGTAAGTCGCATTCATAGTCGCGTACTTTCATTTTAAGATCGAAAACGTATTCCATAAGGTGAAAATATAAAAGAAGGCGCATAAGGCCTATTCATGGTTTCTAAGAAATTCACAACCGAAGCGGCAGCGTAGGCAATCCTTGCGGTCGCAATAGACTTTACGTAGTTGAATCAGAGCCTGACTGTCTGCGGCATTGTCCACGACGATTCCCGCTTTCTGCCACGACCGGGTGATAAAGTTCTGTTCTGCCGGGAGCTTCTCCAGCAGTTCAAAAGCCTGTTCGCAGCGATCTTCGTCCATGTGATATTTGCCATACGCAAACAGCAGTGGAACCACCGTATTGATGAGTAATAGTCGCAGAGAGCCCGGTTGCAATAGCTTACTCTGTTTATGGCTCTCTTCGCCGAAAGTGAAATGGGTCTCCCAATAAGGTGTGACGCCTGTTGTAAAGAGGCCGCAGAGTGCTTCGATGCTGTCAGCTTCCAGAAGACGGGAAAAGTCAGCTCTTCTACTGAAATAGAGGTTGGCCAGTTGCGACAATCGCAGATGGGGGAAGTTCTGAGGCCTTAACCGCAGAAAACGCCAGAGTTTGGCATCCATCGGCGTCAGGGAGAATTTATGTGCCAGAAACTGGTACTCTCTCTGAAGACGAATAAAATAGTCGTCTCTTCGTTCGGGAGGTACCATTTTCTCCTCCAGCAGTCCCGCCTGTCCGAAGAAAAAAGCCTCGATTTGGAAAAGGTCGTCCCGGTGTTTTCCGACTGCAATCAGAGGAATATGCGTGGCCCATTCCTCAAAAGCCTCGGCGTTGGTACCAAAGCCGAAATTTCGTGCTAAGGTAATAAAAAATGTCCTTTCCCAGTCGTTTTCGGTACGTTGCAGCCACTGTTCGATGCGTCGTGTCTTGTCCTCCAGGCGTTCAGTGGTCAACGCGCTCATCCAACTATGTACGAGAAAGGTGGGAATATTTGGAATCACCCGGTAACAAGGCGGAAAGGCCTCCTCGGCAAATAGTTCCTCAAAATTGTTTTGTACATAGGGAGGAACAGGCAATACCATTTGGGGGATGATGTCTCCATGAGCCGAACGAATTTCCATGTCCGAAACCTCTACGATGTGCAGAATCACATTCGCATAGGTAGGGTCTTGGTCGTGTTTATGTTTAAACCAGTCCGAGGCTTGTTCATGAATCTCGACATTTCCCACCCATAAGGTGCCGTCGATTTTTACTTTGGCGTTGAAGAAGTCCGGACCGGAATTGGTATTGTGCAATCCTGGGTCGATGACTTCCACCGTCTGTCCTTGAATCGTGAGTAGGGGAGTCAGTGGAAACAGTTTATGTTGCCACACGTAGTGGAGTAATTTTTCCATAGGACAAAGATAGGTATTGTGGTCATATAGGATGAGTTAGGGATTTAGGGAACCTCTTTTTCATTCGGTGGAGGGCTGCTGCAGAGAACGGTGAATCAGGAGATTCCCCGTCCTGGGCAGTTCTTCATGAAGCCGGATTGAAAAACGCCTGGAAGGTAGTCCTTCTTTATACAAAGTTATATGTTTTTTCCAAATGGGACAATCGGCGCCTCTTTTTCTCGTGAAATAATTGAGAAATAGAGACTTTTCGTCTTTTCCTTATGTTTTTTTATTCTTCTCAATTTGTCCAAAGACGTTAAAGGTTGTAACTTTGCAGCCGATTTATTATATATATACAGATTTACATTGAAAACATTTGAAGAACTGGGCGTCTGCGAGGAAATCCGCCGCGCCATTTCAGAAATGGGCTACGTTTCGCCCATGCCTGTACAGGAAGAAGTAATTCCTTATCTCTTAGGAGTCGGTAATGACGTCATTGCCTTGGCTCAGACAGGTACAGGTAAGACGGCTGCGTTCGGTTTACCCGTCCTCCAGAAAATCAACCCAGAAGATCGCAGTACGCAAGCTGTCATCTTGAGTCCTACTCGTGAACTTTGCTTGCAGATTGCAGAAGATTTGAAAGATTACTCCCGATATATCGATGGTCTCCATGTGCAGCCGGTTTACGGTGGTTCTAGTATTGAGAGCCAGATCCGTTCCTTGCGCAAGGGAGCACAGGTCATCGTGGCTACTCCAGGTCGTCTGATTGACCTGATGCACCGCGGTGTTGCTAAATTGGATAAGGTGGAGAATGTCGTACTCGACGAAGCGGACGAAATGCTCAATATGGGTTTCTCTGAGAGCATTGATGAAATCCTGGCAGGGGTGCCAGCCGAGCGCAATACCCTTCTTTTCTCTGCTACCATGGGAAAGGAAATTGAACGTATCGCGCTGAACTATCTCCACGACCACAAGGAAATTGTAGTGGGTTCACGTAACGAAGGAGCTGAAAACGTCAACCACATCTATTATTTGGTTTCTGCCAAGGATAAATATCTGGCATTGAAGCGTATAGTAGACTATTACCCTAAAATTTACGGTATCATTTTCTGTCGTACCCGTATGGAGACTCAGGAAGTGGCCGACTTCCTGATCAAGGATGGTTACAATGCAGAGGCTTTGCATGGTGATCTGTCACAGGCACAGCGTGACCTGACCATGCAGAAGTTCCGTCAGCACCGCACCCAGTTGCTCGTTGCTACGGATGTCGCTGCCCGTGGTCTCGACGTAGAGGATTTGACTCATGTCATCAACTATGGTTTGCCTGATGACGTAGAGAACTATACCCACCGTTCTGGTCGTACGGGCCGTGCGGGTAAGCGGGGTACCAGTATCTCTATCATCCACATCCGCGAGAAGCATAAGGTACGTGTGATTGAGAAGGTTATCGGTAAGAGCTTTGAAGTCGGCGTATTGCCTGAACCTAAGGAAATCTGCACCAAGCAGCTGTACAAGGTGATGGATGAGCTGGAACGCATCGAAGTCGATGAGAATGAGATCGCTCCTTTCTTGCCGGAGGTTTTCCGTAAGTTGGAATGGTTGAGCAAGGAAGACGTCATCAAGCGTGTGGTAAGCCGTGAATTCGGTCATTTCCTCCGCTATTATGCTGACGCACCGGAAATTGTACAGCCATCTGATAAGGAAAAAGGAGGTAGAAGAGATAGCGAACGTGGTGAGCGTGGTGAGCGCGGTAGCCGTAGCGAACGTCGTTCTAGCGGTCCACGCGAGGCTGAGCCAGGCTATAAGCGTATGTTTATCAACCTGGGTAAGCGTGACAATTTCTATGCCCGTGAGATTATCAATTTGGTCAACCGTTATGTCAAGGGTAAGATTGAGATCGGCCGTATTGATTTGACCAACAACTGCTCCTTCTTTGAAGTGCCTGAGGCAGATGCTGAAATGGTATTGAAGAAGATGGCTAAGGCCACCGTTGGTGACCGTAAGGTAGTGGTGGATTCCGCAGAGAACGAGCCACAGTCAGTAGGTGCAGGCACCCACAAGGAACGCCGTCGTCGTTCCAAGGAGGTCGAGGTACGTAGTGACAATCGTGGTATGAAGGCTGAATGGAAGTCTGAGCGCAAGGCTAAGTCTGGCAAGAAGTCTGATGCCAAGAGAGGTGACCGTAAGATGGAGAAGAAGGGGGGCAACAAAGGCGGACGATATGAGGACGCTGAACTCTTCGAGAAACCCAAGAAGAAAGACGACTGGAGACAATTTTTCCAGGATTAAAAATAATCAGGAGGGCTTTTCAGCCATCTGAACTGTAGTAGACGGCAAAAGAGGAGAAGTTCCGAACGAAAAGAAATCTATTTTCTTGTTATTTTCGGTAAAACTTGACCTCTTTTGCCGTTATTGTTTTAAATTTGTAGCAGATCATTTAAAACGATGGCAATATGGGCAAGAAATTATTATTATCTCTCTTTCTATTAGGTATTAGTTTGGCCGTTTCTGCCCAGACCTATCAGGTCAAGGTCGGTGGTGGCTTCGCCTCACAATATACAGACAAGAAAGTGGTAGGTGCCTATAAAGTAGGCGTAGGCTATGAATATGAGTTCAATCAGCATTGGACCATCAATCCGGCACTTACGTTAAGTGGGAAGGGATGGAAGGACAAGGATATCTTTGTCCACGACAAGAACGAGGATGGCAGTGACCGACTCGATCAGAATGATCAGCCGATCATGAGCCGTATGCATCGTTCCACGAGCGCCAACTATCTGGAGCTTCCAGTACTTTTCAACTACTATCTTCGTGTCGGAGAGGCACAATATGTCGTATTGGGTGCCGGACCTTATGTATCCTGTGGTCTTTGGGGAAAACAGGAGACGAAGGGCGATGGTCGTAGACAGGGAGCTGAGAAACTCTTCTATGAGGACGATACCTTCGATTTGGAGGGTGTCCATCGTTTTGATGCCGGAATCCAGACCATGGTTGGTTTCCAATTTGCTGTAGGTGTAACCTTGGGAGTTGAGGCAGATTTTGGTCTGTCGAAGTTCCATTCTAATAGCGGACGTAACATTTCAGGCTTAGTTTCTTTAACTTATAGCTTTAAAAATTAGTCAAAGTGCCATATTGTCGTTCAAAATACCTAAATATTGGTATTGCATGACACGATAAACCGCCGTATCTTTGCATCAGATTCAAGATTTGAAAAGAATTAGAATCGTTATTTTAAATTGTTATGTCTATGTCGATATAAAAGGGCAGCCCGTGAGGGCAGCCCTTTTATGATTTTATCCACTTTTTCTTCCTTGGGTTACCGAATGATTGTCCTGACTTCAGAAAAGGCTGTGGAGCCCTTCTTTGGGGGTATTCGGTGGAATCCGGTGTCTGCTGATGAGGGAGCCGAGGATAGAGGGATCCAGCGATTACAATAAAAATATAAATAATAGAGATTATAAGATGAAAATCCTTTATTCAAATATGAATACAACTCTCTATAGCATGGATACAGTATTATCTAAGGATTCATTTATCGAAATACCTAACCTAAAATAGCTATAAAAGCTCTTTTTCCACCTGATTTTTAATTTGGGTATCCCATTGTCAAAGTCAGGAAATAAGTTGGGCGTCGCTGAGTGACACCCGATTTATCTAATGGTACCTGAGAAAGTTAATGAGTACCTAGCCAGCTGACGCGATGTATCGGCGACCCCCTTCAGGTTCCCCCAGGCTGTCTAAAAACTATTTTTAAGCGCCCATTTTTGCTAAATATCATAAAAATAGATGAGTATTAATGGTTTATTTTACAATATTTATATAGAAAATGGTTTTTGAAATAGTTTTTAGACAGTCTCCCCCGTTATCGGGGGCAAGAAATCTACCCATGCGGCCGCCAGTCCATCCGGCGGAAATTTTCAATGAGGGCCATGCAGTAAAGAACCCATCCGGCCATTCGTCAGCATCCTCATGCGCCAGCCCTTGCCAAAGGCAACCATTTGTGGAGATTGACGAGCATTAGCGAGTCTAGAGATTTGTGGAGATAAAAAAGACCAGTTCATTCGCGTTCTAATTTGTCGTACGGACGCTGCCGTGCTATGTCTGCATCCAACCAACCGTCATTAAAAACGCTATCGCTGAGATGATATGAGGTGTCCCATTGCCAAAGTCAAGAAATTGGGGAAGTAGTCCCGATACAGAAAGCCAGGGAAAGAAGATGAATGCCCTCCTTCTTTCCCTGGCTTTCCTATGGAATCGAAAATCCTGTTTATTCAGTCACGCTATGATTTTCCACGTGCCAGATTCTTTTATCCTGGATATGCTGTAGGTGCTCCGGATTGTGTGTGACCACCACAATCGCCCGATTTCCCACCTCCTGGGTGATTCTTTGATGCAGATAATCCTGACTTTCCGCATCTAGATGCGTATCCGGTTCGTCCAAAAGCCACAAATCCGGATTGCTGGCGAGACTTCGTGCCAGCAGAGCCCTCTGCCACTGTCCACCGCTCAGGCTGTTGATGGGACGTTTCCCTAAATCGGCTAGATGGAAGGTCTGTAACAGTTCCTGCACTTTCTGGCGATGCTCACTGTTAAAGGCCGCCCAGATCGATTTACGGCTGTTTAGTCCCGATAAGACCGTTTCTTCAACGGTGATGGGAAAATCCCTGTCGATACCTCTGTATTGCGGTAGATAGCCTGTAATGAGCCTCTCCTGGCGTGTAATGGTTCCAGCCTTGGGAGCAATCAGTCCGGCAATCGTTTTCAGCAGGGTGGTTTTTCCTCCGCCGTTGGGCCCTTCAATAATAATGAAGTCCTTTTCCCCGATTTCCAGAGACACATCCTTCAGTACCACCTTAGTGCCGTAGCCGCCAGTGATGTGGTTCAAAGTCAAAAGAGGTCGGTTCATGGACGCAAGGATTTAGCAATATGTACCATCTCGTTTTCCCAGTCGAAGGAAAGCGGATTGATGGTCAAGGTATCTGCGCCGATTTCCTCGGCAATATGGGTCGCGATACGTTTACTGTTCTGCTTCTGCAGAAAGACCACTTTCACATCAGCTTTGCGGCATTCCTCGATCAATTGTGCCACGCGTTCAGCTGAGGCTTCCTTGCCTTCCTTTTCCACGCTCAGTTGGCGCAGGTCATACTGATTGGCGAAGTATGCCAAAGCGGGATGGTTGATCAGAAAGGTGCGGTTGGAGATGGAATCCAGTTGTTGATGGATCATCTTGTTGATGCTGTCGATGCGTTGGGTAAACACTGCAAGTCGTTGGTTGTAGGTGGTGACGTTGGCCGAATCCATGTGGCAAAGCGCTTTGTGGATATTTCGGGCGATCGCCTTCATATTTTTGGGAGAGGTCCAGATATGAGGATCTGAGCTATCGCTGGAACAACAGCCCTCGTTGGGGATGAAAGCGATGTTTTCAGAGACATTGATGGCGTAGAGATGAGGACAGTTTTCGATGATCTTATCCAGATTCTGCTGTTCGAAACCGAGAGCGCCGAGATAGATATAGGCCGACCCCTTGTTGATATTGGCAATCTGCTGGGGAGTGGGCATATAAGCCTCTGGACTGACACCTTCGGGTGTCAAGGTCTTGACCTCGTAGCAGTCTCCTGCAATCGCCTCAGTAACGTAGCGTAGGGGTTCGATACTGACGGTCAACTGTCGTTCGTCCGCGCTGAAATTGTTCTGGCAGGCAGAGAAAAGTGTGCAGCCGGTCAGAAGCAGAAGGAGTGCCGCACCATTCATGGAGAGGTGAGGTCTTTTTAGTATTTTGTGAATAGAGTGATTCATTTTCATGGGGTATCTTGTGTTATCTTGTGTTGTCAATCAAAAAATAGGTTGTCAAATCAGTGGGTTATTCTACCGCGGCGAGCCATAGGGATACCAACACCTGGTATCGGACGTATTTCCCAATGGCAATCGTCAGCATGGACAATGGGAGATTGACCCGTAGGAAACCGAGGGCTACGGTCACCACACTTCCCAGTAGTGGAATCCAGCCCAGAAAACCGGCCCATGCTCCATACCGGTGGACGTAATATTTCCCTTTTTCCAGTTTCTCCGGCGGAACTTTGGTGTATCGTGTGATCCATTCCTCACGTCCTAGTGAGCCGACATAATAATTGAAAAGGCTTCCGAGCACATTCCCGGCCGTTCCCCAAACGAGGAGACCTGTCGGATCTGCTCCTGCGCCGAGTAGACTGAGCATAACGACCTCGGAACTGAAGGGAAAGAAACTTCCTGCCAGGAAAGCCGCGATGAACATACCCAGGTCACCGTTGTTTATAAGGAAATCGACAAAAGCGTCCATAAATCGAGTGTATTGAAAATCGTGAGAATGATCCAGAGAGAGAGGACCACGATGAACCAGTAGTCCAGAACCCGGCCTTTCCCGAGAGTGAAATAATGAGCGATGAGTAGTGCTCCGTTGACAATCAACAGGTTGGAAAGCATCTGGTAGGCTTGTGGTTGCAGTAGAAGTGCACTGACCACGAAGATCTCTACACTGATAATGACATAGTAGAACATTCGTGTACGGATCTTGTCATTGTATGCAGTATGGGAGAAATGGAGGATGGAACACAGCACCAGACAGATGGTGAGGCAGCACCAGGAGAAAACACTGGTGGGCATTACCGAGAAATCGGTTGCTTCAAAACGAAAGGCCTCGACAAAAGGGAGAAATGCGGTGTCCAGCTGTTCTGACCAGATGGCCCAGCCTAGATGAAACCAATAGGGGAGGAGAAGACCGAAGATTCCGGCAAACCCTGTCCTCCAGGTCAAGGCCCGTAGAGGAATGAGCAGACAGAAGTAGAGTACTGCAGCGCAGAGTAATAACGGAGGGTAGAACCAGCTGGCTATACCTAGAAAAAGGTATCCTAAAAAGACGTTCCCTTCAGGATGAGGCTTCTGATAGGTGGCGAACAGTTGGAAATAGCTCAGCGGTAGGCACAACATGGGAATCATGGCCGTGGACCAGGAATGCAATGCCGGACAAGCCAGGTAGAGGCCTAGAAAGGTGGCGCCCACCATTCGGGACCGCACGCGGATCAAGGCATTGCGGTTGTTGAGTTCTGCCAACATGAAAGTTGTGAGTCCGACGGCTGCCCAACCCAACCATAGGTTGAGGTCGCTGATACCAGGAAGTACCCATAGCACGGTCACCAGTCCGGCGACGAGGGGTAGGGTGAAGGCTCCTGTGGTAAATCGGGTTCTGAAACTATTGTTGCGCATAACTTGTTGTGGGTACTTCGGTGATGAGCCATAAGCTCTGCAGAAGTAGCATCGGGCTTTGAGGTAAAAGTACAATTTATCCCCTCATAGCGCCTAGGGATACCGTTCGGGCTATGAGGGGATAGTTATTCGGATTTATAAGTCACGTCCGATGTCGGAACGGAAATATTTCTTTTCAAACTGAATCTTCTTAGCACCTTCCATAGACTTTTGGAGAGCTTCTTCCTTAGTGGCACCATAAGAGCTGACCGCAATGACACGACCGCCGGCTGTGACCAGCTGACCCTCCTTCATGGCAGTACCTGCATGGAACACCACGCTGCCTTCGATATCCGCACCAGTGATGGGGAAACCTTTGTCGTAAGCCTGAGGATAACCGCCCGAAACGCACATCACGCATACGGCAGCACGCTCGTCAAATTCTACGGTCTTCTCGTTCAGGTTACCTGCGGCAACACCTTCGAAGAGGTCGACGATATCGCTCTTCAGACGGAGCATTACGGTCTCTGTTTCAGGGTCACCCATACGGCAGTTGTATTCAATCACCTTCGGTTGGCCGTCGCAGTTGATCAGACCGAAGAAGATGAAGCCTTTATAGCAGATCTTCTCGGCTGCTAAGCCTTCCACGGTAGGACGGATGATTTCTTCGTCCACCTTCTTCATCCAGGCTTCGTCAGCGAAAGGCACAGGAGAGACCGAACCCATACCGCCGGTATTCAGGCCCGTGTCGCCTTCACCGATACGCTTGTAGTCCTTGGCCTCTGGAAGAATCTTATAGTTCTTACCATCGGTCAGCACGAATACAGAGCATTCGATACCGCTGAGGAATTCTTCGATGACAACGCGAGAAGAAGCGTTACCGAACATACCGCCTAACATTTCGCGGAGTTCCTTCTGAGCTTCTTCCAGAGTCGGAACAATCAGTACCCCCTTACCGGCACAAAGCCCGTCAGCCTTCAGTACATAAGGTGCTTTTAAGGTTTCGAGGAATCGGCAACCCTCTTCCACGTGTTCGCCGTCGAAAGTCTCGTAGGCAGCCGTTGGTATATGGTGACGCTTCATAAAGCCCTTGGCGAAATCTTTCGAACCTTCGAGCACCGCACCAGCTTTGGAAGGACCAATCACCGGCACCTGCTTCAGCTGGGCGTGGTTCTGGAAATAATCGTAGATACCTTTTACCAATGGATCTTCGGGACCGACTACCACCATATCGACCTGATGATCGATAACAAATTGAGCTACGCCCTCGAAATCGTCAGCTTTCAAGTTCACGTTTTCGCCCACCTTAGCAGTACCTGCGTTACCTGGTGCGATATACAACTTTTCGATTTTCTCACTTTGTGCAATTTTCCAAGCCAGAGCGTGTTCACGTCCGCCGCTACCCAAGAGTAAAAGTTTCATATATTCAATTATTTAATATTTATGGCAAAGTTAATATATGGTGGGGGAACAGCAAAATGAAACCCTTGTTTTTTCAGCGATTGCAGTGCTGAGGTGCCGCATAAGTTCCGAAAAACGATGGCTAGTCGGGTTCTTTCTGTTTCTGTAGTCGGGATTGTGGGGGATGCCGTGTTATCCTCCGCTTCTATCGGTTGGGAGAGGAGCCAGGTCCTGCTTTGTGGGATAAGGGGGAAAGGAGACTGCTGAGGACTTTTCCTGGACTTTTTCCCGGGACATCTCACAAGAAAATCTCATAAGGAAAACTTTCCGAAGGTGACTTGCCAGTCCAACTAGGTTACTGCGAGTTGAAAATACTTAAGACTTAAATTTATCTAGCAGTAACTTAGAAAAATCTAGTAGTAACTTAGAAAAATCTAGCAGTAACCTAGATTAAACTAGTAGTAACTTAGAAAAATCTAGCAGTAACCTAGATTAAACTAGCAGTAACTTAGAAAAATCGGATCGTAATGTAGCGGTTGCACTGTAGTAAAAATCGCGAATTCGCGTTTTTTACGCTTTTTCCTACTGCAATGTTGTTCCTCTCTATCACATCTATCACTCGCTTGTAATAGATTGTCAATTAATGGGTTGTGGGTGATAGTAATACTATCACCCCTCTATCACCTTTCTGCCGATCTATCACCTCGTATCTGTCAGTTTCCGTTCCGGGCTTATTGGGAGACACCGGGAGCGTCACGGTTCCTGATTTCGGCAGCCAGGGTGGGTAAGGAGCCATCTGTTTTGTCCCAGGACGGGTGATAGAGGTATCGGAAAGGTGATAGATGGGTGATAGATGCATCTATCACCCCTTATCAGTTCATCGTCAGTGATTTGCATCTATTGGTGATAGATGATAGCGCATTGGTCAACTTTGTAGTATAGGGCGAAAAAGATGTCGGTGATCTTCGGCAACTGTTCGTTCGCCTCCTGTTTTTGCCCCCTCAGAAAGATAGACTTCACCTAAGCTCACCGGTCAGTGGCGACTTCGGCTTTCAATCGCACCTTTGGTCCCAGTGGTCTATTTTGGGGGATGTTTTTAAGGTGGGAGAATTGAGTAAACTTCCTTTTCCGCGATAAATGTATGGTTTCAAGTCATATTGACACCTATTAAAAAAAGAAAAAGAAGTCATTTCCGGATATTTATTCCTATTTTTGCAAGTTGAACACTTTGAATCAATAAATTATTAAATACTTAGTTTCAAAAACTCTTATGAAACACTACAATCTAGTGAACAACCTGCTTGGATGGGTTGCTTTCGTGGTTGCGGCGATCACCTACTGCATGACAGTAGAGCCGACAGCCAGTTTCTGGGATTGCCCCGAGTTTATTACGACGGCCAGCAAGTTAGAGGTCGGTCACCCACCTGGAGCCCCTTTCTTCATGTTGACGGGTAACTTCTTTACTCAGTTTACCAATGACCCCGCTACCGTGGCGTTCTGTGTCAACATCATGTCCGCTTTGCTTTCGGCTTTCTGTATTCTGTTCCTTTTCTGGACCATTACACATTTGGCCCGCAAGCTGATTTGTGAGAACGGTGTGGTCACCACAGTAGCCCAGACCATCGCCATTATGGGTGCCGGCATGACCGGAGCCTTGGCCTATGCCTGGAGTGATACCTTCTGGTTCTCTGCGGTAGAAGGTGAGGTGTATGCCTATTCATCTTTCTTGACCGCTGTCACTTTCTGGTTGATTCTGAAGTGGGAAAATCATGCCGATGAGCCGCATTCCGACCGTTGGCTGATTCTGATCTTCTATGTGACGGGTTTGTCCATCGGCGTTCACTTGCTGAACCTCCTTTGTTTGCCTGCCATCGTCTTGGTCTACTACTTCCACCATCAGCCTAACGCTAAGTTAAAGGGCTCTTTGTGTGCACTTTGCGTATCTGCCCTGCTCGTGGTCGCTGTACTCTACGGTGTCGTTCCAGGTATCGTGAAGGTCGGCGGTGAATTCGAGTGGTTCTTTGTCAACAACCTGGGCATGAGCTTCAATTCAGGTATGATCATCTATATCCTGACCTTGATCGCTGTCGTATTGGCTGCCGTCTGGAGTACTACTCAGAAAGACCGCAACCGTATCATGGTGCTTTATCTGCTTTCTGTAGCCCTCCTGGGTATTCCGTTTATCGGTCATGGCATGAAGGCTTTTGTCATCGGTATCCTCCTTTTGGCTGCCTTGTCTGTAGCCTTGTTGTGGAAGAAGGATGGCGAATACATACTCCGCAAGCGTTTCCTCAACACTTCATTGCTCTGCATGCTGGTGTTGATGATCGGTTATAGTTCCTATGCAGTCATCGTGGTACGTTCTTCACAGAATACCCCGATGGACCAGAACTCTCCGGAGGATGTCTTCACTTTGGGGAGCTACCTGAACCGTGAACAGTATGGTAACCGTCCGTTGCTGTATGGTGAGGCTTATACTTCCCAGCCCGCTTACTGGTACTCTCAGAATATCAATGATATCGAGAAAGAAACCTATATCCGCCGTGTGGAGAAGGTCAATCCGGAAGAAGACGACCGATACGAAGAACTTTCCCGCACCAAGGGATATGTCTATCCTTCAGGTTCCTCAATGTTCTTCCCCCGTATGTATTCCTCTTCCCATGCGGACGCTTACAACAGCTGGTTGGGCATTAATCCGGAAGATCCTGCTAGCCGTGAAGGTTTCCTTGCTGATTTCAAGGATGTAGATTTCACGGTCAACCAGATGACAGAAGGCGGTTACACGGTACCTCAGACCTATTATGGCGTGATGCCGACCCAGTGGACGAACCTCCGCTTCTTCATGTCCTATCAGGTGAACTTTATGTACTGGCGTTATTTCTTGTGGAATTTTGCCGGTCGTCAGAACGATATCCAGAGTAATGGCGAACTGGAACATGGTAACTTCATTACCGGTTTCCCATTCATCGATAATATGATTTATGGTGACCAGGATCAGTTGCCTGACGAACTGAAGGAAAACAAGGGACGCAATGTCTTCTTCTGCTTACCGCTGTTGTTGGGCTTGATCGGTTTGTTCTGGCAGGCTTACCGTGGCCAGAAGGGTATCCAGCAGTTCTGGGTGGTCTTCTTCCTGTTCTTCATGACTGGTCTGGCCATTGTGCTTTACCTGAACCAGACGCCACAGCAGCCCCGTGAGCGTGACTATGCTTACGCAGGTTCCTTCTATGCCTTCGCCATCTGGATTGGTCTGGGTGTAGTAGCTCTGATGGAAGGTCTGAACAAATTAACGGCAAAATACAAGATTCAGGCCTTGAAGCCAGCTACTGTTTCTGCCATCGTTACGGTATTAGGCTTGATCGTACCTTTCCAGATGGTCAGCCAGACTTGGGACGACCACGACCGTTCAGGACGCTATGCTTGTCGTGACTTTGGTATGAACTATCTGACCACCTTGACCGAGAAAGGTGGACCGGTCATCTTCACCAATGGAGATAACGATACCTTCCCATTGTGGTATGCCCAGGAAGTAGAGGGCTTCCGTACCGATTCCCGTGTATGTAACCTCTCTTACCTCAATACCGACTGGTATATCGACCAGATGCGACGTCCGGCCTACGATTCTCCGGCCTTGCCTATCGCCTGGAACCGTTACGAATATGTCGACAACAAGGGAGCGGATATCATCTACGTACGTAACGAACGTGCCGCTTTGGAGGCCATCAAACGTAAGAATCCTGAGGTCAATCCTTATGAGCTGACTTATCTGCTCGACAACTATGTCCGTACGAAGCATTATCTTCCAACCGATACGATTGTCGTCAATGTCAATAAGGAAGCTATTCTGAAGTCTGATATGACGTTGCCTTACGGTCCGGATTCTATTCCAGATCATATCACCATCTCTTTGAAGGGCAAGAGCCATCTGACCAAGAGCGAGATCATGATCTATGAGATGTTGGCCCGGGGGAACTGGGAACGTCCACTCTACATGTCAGTGACCTTAGGTGAAAGCAATTATGCCGGTCTGAAGGATTACCTCGTACTCGAAGGTTTGGCTTACCGTGTCAGTCCGTTTAAGCGTAACAATGCGGTCGATGTCGACAAGATGTACGACAACATGATGAACAAGTTCAAGTATGGCAATGTCAACATGAAGGATATTTATCTCGATGAGACCAATATGCGCATGTGCCAGACCCATCGACACATGTTCTCTATGTTGGCGAACCAACTGATCAACCGTGGTGATAAGGAACGTGCCTTGAAAGTGTTGCAGAAGAGCAAGGAAGTGTTGCCGGACAGCAATATTCCTTATGAAATCAGCGATATCTCACTGGTTCATCTTTGGGCCAAGGTGGGTGATCTGGACGAAGCGGGACTCATTGCGGAAAGCATTGCCCGTCAGTCTGCTCAGTTCATGGAATGGTCTAGTTCCATCGGTTACAATACGTTGAAGATGAAAGGCCAGCGCTTCCTTTATGACGCTGTCCGCCGTTTGGACGTGCTGAGTACCTTGGAAAAGAGTCCGATGTCCGACAAGAGCCGTAAGGCGGTTGCCGAATGGCGCGCCAAGGCCATGGCCTCTGACGTCACCCTTTTGCTGGCCGACTACTATTACGGAGCTGCCATGCAGGCGGTCAACTCTCTGACACAGCTCAGCAATGCCGACCAGAACGTCATGGGTGAAGAGAAAATGCGCGAATTCATGGTAGAAGCCTACCGTGACCTGCTCGATGCTTACGACCTCCTCAAGGATATTGATCCTTCCAGAGCTAAGGAAATATATGGCGTTATCGAAAGTTTGCGCCATCCATCCAAATAAGCATTGTTGAGGTATGATCATTGAACAGCCCGCAATATTTCTACGATGGTTGTATCCACATGCGTTGTGGAGAATGAATCCCAAGGAGAGGGCCGTCTATCTCACTTTTGATGACGGCCCCATCCCCGAGGTGACTCCCTGGGTGCTGGATGTGCTCGACCACTACGGAATCAAGGCGACTTTCTTCATGGTGGGTGACAACATCCGCAAGCATCCTAAGGAATTTGAGATGGTGAAAGCCCGTGGACATCGTCTGGGGAACCATACCTTCAATCATTTCGGCGGATTCCGGCACAGTGTGCACAACTACATGCGCAATGTGGAAAAAGCGAATGAATATCTCCACACCGACCTTTTCCGTCCTCCTCACGGCTGGATGAAATGGGAACAGTATGGTATCGTGAAGAAAAAATACAAGATTGTGATGTGGGACTTGGTGACCCGCGATTATTCCAAGCGCCTGAATGGCCGGGATGTGTTGCGGAACGTCAAAAAGTATGCCCGTCCAGGAAGTATCATCACCTTCCACGATTCCTTACGGAGTCATGATAAATTGCTCTATGCCTTGCCTCGTGCCATCGAATGGCTGCAGTCGGAAGGTTACGAGTTTAAAGTACTTTGATCAGAAGAACGGATCACGAATGACGAGCTGGACGGCGGTCTGGTTCGTCATTCTTTTGGGTGATCCTCTTTCCTCTTACGGTGATATTTCCTTGAAAACGGTAGGGGCAGAACCCCATGGAGGGGCGTTTGTAGTTCTAAAAACGATGGTAAGGCGGTATTGTTATCAATAAATGGAATAAAAAGTTGGATAAAACTTTGTCATTTAGATAAAAAGTCGTAATTTTGCGCCGTTATCTAACGATAACCCAGAGTTTGTTCCATGGTGTAATGGCAGCACTAGAGTTTTTGGTTCTCTCAGTCCCAGTTCGAATCTGAGTGGAACAACTTATAAAACGAGTCTTGTATCTTTGATGCGAGACTCGTTTTATTTGATAGCTATCGAAGTTTTAAAGGCGAAGATTTGTTGAAAATCCAGTCTATCTTCTTCTTTTTCTATTTTGTTGTCGAAAAGTAGTTTTTTCTGCTAATCTATGTGAAATTATCCTTGTTTTGCCATTCTTATTTTTAGTCTGTTTTTTAATAAAATCTTACCTTTGCAGTAAATAAAATATTCTATTAATTATTAAATATCAAGCTTATGAAGAAAATTTTACTCACAATGGTAGCTTTGATGGCTACTATGTTTGTTGCTTCTGCGCAGACCAATCTCATTGCGAACGGTGATTTCGAGACCTGGGCAGAAGGTCAGCCAGTGAACTGGAAATCTACAAACTCTGCTTCCAATGCTGTATTGGAACAGTCCAAAGAGGCTCACGCCGGTTCTTATTCTGTTCTTGTAAAGGGTGCAACCAAAAACAAACGCTTAGGTTCCAAGGAATTGAACTTAAAAGCTGGTGACTACTCCTTGAAGTTCTATACTAAGGCCGCAACAGCAGAAGGTGGCTCAGCTTGTCCTGGTTATGTATTGCCCAATGCAGATGGTACTCTTAATGGTGACAGCTATAAGTATGGTGACTATGTGAATGATTTGACTCAGACTTCATGGATTGAAGTAAAGTATGATTTCACTTTGTCAGCAGCTTCAACCATCAACATTGTTGTGATGAATGGTAAAAAGCCAGGCAAGGACATTCTTGTAGATGATCTTACTTTGACAACAACGAATGGCGGCCTTAATGAAGGTGGTGAAGTAAATCCAGAACCACAGCCAGAGCCAGAAGCTGTTATTTACACTTCTATCAGCGATTTGAAGAAGAATGCTGTACAGGACGCTGCTCCTGTTGTATATGAATTTACAGACCTCTTGGTTACTGGTAAGGCTGGAAACGATATTTTCGTATCCGATGGCCAGGAAGCAACTTATTTCTACGGTTCAGCTAATACTTTGAATGTAGGTGATAAGATTAGCGGTAAGGTGAAGGCTGATTTGGTTTCTTACTGGGGACTTACAGAGTTGAAGAACGTGGACTACACAGAAGTTAAGGTCGTTAGCAGTGGCAATGAAGTGAAGCCTATGGTGGTCACTCTCAGTGAACTCGCTGCTGAAGGTTCTTTCGTAAAGTATGAAAGTATGTTGGTTGTTGTTAAGGGCGTAAAGGTGGGTGCTGCAGCATTTGCTAATAAGAACATCACCATGACTGACGGTACAAACGAAATCACTTTGCGTGACAATTATAACAGTGCAGCTGATTATAAATTTGATACGGCAACTTCTTACGATTTCGTTGGTGTAATCAATCAGTTTAAGGGTAAGACTCAGATCAACCTTTTGAATGCGGAAGGTATTCAGATTTCTACTGGTATCGAAGCTGTTGAGGCTGAAAATGGTGCTCAGGTCATCTATGACTTGAGCGGTCGTCGTGTTGCAAAGGCTGTCAAGGGTCTTTACATCATTAATGGTAAGAAAGTTTACGTAAAGTAATCTCTTTCAAATAAAAGGTAATGTAGCGCCTCGAACTTCGGTTCGGGGCGTTTTTTTATTGGACAGAATCTGACGAATAATGTCTTCCCGCATAGGAAAGTTGGGGCAATTATGAACAGAAGATGCTTTTTGTGAGATAGAGTTAGAAGGCTATAAAAGCAGAATTACGCCAAATTCAAGGGAGATTTATTTTCCTAGGTTCTATCGTGGATTTTCATGACATTTTAATTGCTTGTTTCTTCAGTTCTTTCTACCTTCGTAGGATAAAAGCTTAAAGGATATGACAAGAGTTCTGGGGACCATTTTTTTCTTCTTCTTCTTTGTGACATTGTCCGCGCAAAGTAATCTTTCGGCCTTACTCCCGATGCCCAACCATGTGGAGGTAAACGGAAAGCAGTCATTTCGCGTGAAGAGCGGAAAGACGGCTATTGCCATCAGCGATGATAGTTTGCGTTTCGAAGCAGAGCAATTGGCTCAGATTTTCCAGGATCGTATGGAAGTGGAACTTCCCATTGTCATCGGAAAAAGGAAGAAAGCGGTGAACCTTGAAATAGACCGAAATCTAGTGGGAAAGGAACATTATGTGCTGGAAATGTCTGCACATGGTATCCGTCTCAAGGGAGCAACCTCAGCGGCGCTTTATCGAGGTGTGATGACATTGGACCAGTTGCTCTTGGGAGATGTCTGTGCTACAGCCCATCGTGAAATTACCTCCGTATTCATCGATGATTCTCCTCGTTTTCCCTATCGCTCGTTGATGTTAGATCCAGCTCGACATTTCTTGCCATTGGAAGATGTCAAATTCTATATCGACCAGATGGCTCGTTACAAATATAATGTCCTGCAGTTACACCTGACAGATGACCAAGGGTGGCGTTTGGAAATAAAACGACATCCCCGTCTAGCGAGCCAGGAGCATTATAGCCAAGAGGAAATACGCGATTTGATCGAATATGCGGCACTGCGACATGTGGAAATTGTTCCCGAAATAGACGTACCGGGGCATACTGTTGCTATTTTGTCGGTCTATCCGGATTTGGCGTGTCAACCGATGAAGTCTACTCCTGCCGTTGTTGGAAAGACTGTCAACAGAATGTTGTGTGCAGCAAATCCAGAAACGTATCATGTACTGAAAGAAGTGATAGAGGAGGTCTGTGGCTTGTTTGATGCCCCTTATATCCATTTGGGAGGGGATGAGGCTGCTGTGCCTTACAATTGGGCGAAATGTCCCGATTGTCAAGCCCTGATGCAGCAGAAGGGATATACCTTGGCTACCCAACTAATGATTCCTTTTTTCGAATCGGTCTTGGAATGGGTCAGAAAGGGTGGAAAACGTCCGATCTTATGGTGTGAACTGGATAATATCTATCCTCCGGCATCCGATTATCTTTTTCCTTATCCCAAAGATGTAGTTTTGGTGAGTTGGCGTAATGGACTCACACCGACCTGTCAACGTTTGACGTCAGAAAGGGGGAACTCCTTGTTGATGGCACCTGGAGAATATGCTTATTTTGATTATCCGCAATGGAAGGGGGACTTACCTGAATATAATAACTGGGGAATGCCGACCACCTCCTTGCAGAAAACCTATCAGTTGGACCCTGGCTATGGACGTCCTGAGTCGGAACAATGCCATATACTTGGTGTTATCGGAACCCTTTGGGGGGAAGCCATTCCCGACATCAATCGAGCTACTTACATGACTTACCCTCGAGCCCTGGCTTTGGCAGAGGCCGGGTGGACACAGATGCCTTTGCGTGACTGGAACACGTTCAAACAGCGGATTTATCCGAATCTGATGCATCTGATGAAATCGGGCGTTTCAGTACGGGTTCCATTTGAGATTGCCCGGTGAATGGGATTTTTAGGGTATGGGACTACTGTAACTTTGTAGTTCTTGTGGCTGTAACAAAAAAGGATGAATTGAAATAGAACGTTTGTTCACAAACTATGGAAATATAAATTATGAAAACAAGAACAGAATTTTTATTAGCCGGTGTGTTGCCAGTGGGACTGCCGCTTGTAGCGCAGACCGTGGATCGTCCGAATATCGTATGGTTTCTGACGGAGGATGTGTCTACTCACTATTTAGGACTGTTTAATGACGGACGAGGAGCGGCAACTCCGAACGTGGAACGGTTGGCGAAGCATGGTGTTACATTTACCAATGCTTACAGTTGTGCACCAGTCAGTTCCGCAGCTCGTACGACTTTGATTACGGGCTGTTATGCGCCTAGTTTTGAAGGGGCTTATCATCGGACGCTTTCGCCTGCGGATCTACCCGAAGGTTTGAACATGTTTCCATCTTATTTGCGGCAGGCTGGATATTATACTTGTAATGCTCATAAGACGGACTACAACGTAAAATTGGACAAGACGGCCTGGGACGAGATAAAGGGAACCTTGGAGTCCTGGCAGGTACGTCCAGACAAATCTAAACCCTTCTTCTTGATGCGTACCACCATGACTACGCACGAGTCTCGTGTGCAGTTCCCGGAATCTTCGGTCAATAAGAAGAAAACGGTGAATTCACCGGAAAATGTCTACCTCCATCCTTCGTTACCTGATACTAGACTGATGCGATATACGTATGCCACTTTTTACGATAGAATCAATGATTCTGACCGTGAACTGGGAGAACTTGTAGATATATTAAAGAAAAACGGGGAACTGGAAAATACTTTCATTTTTTATTTTGGTGACAATGGCGGTTCGTTACCGGGTACAAAGGGCTATACTAATGATATAGGATTTCATGTACCTCTGGTGGTCTATGTACCAGAAAAATGGAAAGACAAGGTAGATTATTCTTATGGCAGTAAGGAGGATGGTCTGGTTTCTTTTATGGACTTTGCACCGACAGTATTGAGCTTGGCTGGTGTAGAAATTCCTGAACGCATGGACGGTGCGCCATTCCTGGTGAAAGAAACTGAAATGGATGATCGTGTGGTTTATGGCTATGGTGACCGTTATGATGAGTTTTATGCCTTCAACAGATGTGTCCGTAAAGGAAAATACCGTTATGCCCGAAATTATCAGCCTAGTCATCCTCGTTCTCTTTTTGCTTATTTCCGTTACCGTCAGGCGGCATTCCGCGAATGGAAGGATCTCTATAATGAAGGTAAACTCTCGGCAGCGCAGCAACGTTTCTTCTTACCGATGGGGGCAGAGGAACTATACGACTTAGAGAATGACCCTTATGAGTTGCATAACTTAGCCTCGGATCCTCAGTATAAGAAGGTCGTGAAACAGCTTCGCAACACCCTCAATGAGAATCTGAGAGAAAAAGCCGATTTAGGATTTTTCCCGGAAACGGTAGTACTTGAAGAGGGCATACCTGCGGCTGATGCTTACGGACAAAAAAACAAGAAACGGATTGGCCGTTTTATTGAGGTGGCCGACTTGCAGACCAAGTCCTATGATGCTACCGTTCAGAAACAGCTTCGTAAAGCCTTGGAATCCGATGATCCAGTCATTCGCTGGTGGGGATTGACCACCTGTGCTTATTTTGGAAAACAAGTAGACGAATTGGAGCCGCAAATCAGTTCTTTGCTAAGCGACGAACGGAGTTATGTGGGAAGTAAGGCGATGGTGGTTTCCTCGATTTTGGGTAAACGTTATGAGAAATCTCAGTTTATGGCACTGATGGCCGATACGAAGACCGAAGCTGAGGTATTGCTGTTGCTGAATGATTTGACTTTCCTTCTGGAGAATCAATTGATTGCTCCTTTTGAAATCGCTGCTGAGGAGTTGCCTTATAAGAAATTCAGTGAAGACTGGCGTTTAAGATATATCAATAGTTATTCTACTACTGATAATTGGGAAGATCGGTGGAAGACAATCTATAAGAAGAAATAGCAGGAAATTGGTCCTTGATGGGATGACTTCGTATATGTTGTTCATAAAGAGGCTTTCTTTGTTCATAATGATGGATATGCCTATGCTATTCTTTAAAAATCAGTAAATTTGTTCTCCCTGACCGTTTTTGGATACGTGTCAGGGAGCTATCTTTAACAATATGATGAAACGTATATCTTTTTTAGGTGGAGTGGGACTGGCTTTATGTTTTTTACTGAGCAGTTGTGGTTGTGGAGGATGCCATTCCTGTGCTGGCCTTCCTGTTGTTTGGCTATTGGTGGTAATAGTCTTAGTCGTCCTCGTGTTCTTTTTCCGGGGAGGAAGAGGTAATCGTGGTAGACGCCGTAGATAACTAGAGTTATAAAAACATTATAATTATGTCTGTATATCAACAAAAATATACCGTTGTTGCTTCGGAAATGGACTTTACTTACCATGTCTCTCCGCAAGCAATATTATTGTATTTTCAGGATACGTTTGCCCGTTATCTGACTTCCAAATATGTGGCTGCATTTGATGTGATCAAGCAGCATCTGCTTTGGGTCATTACAGAATTTGACCTGAACTTCACGAAGGAGCGTCCTCTGTGGGCGGATGATATCACGGTCGAGATGGAGTTCACCGAGATTTCTTCCATCCGTATGTATGTGGATTTCCGTCTGCTGGATAAGCGGGGAGAGGTTTTCGCACACGGCACCAGTTGCTGGGTCATCATTGACAGCGTGACCAAACGTCCTTTCTCGGGTACAGCTCTGATGGCACAGGCCGGCATTCAGGAGAGTGGGACGCCCAAGACTAAAATCGCCCGTGCGAAATCCAATGACAAAGTATTTTTCAAGGCTGTGGAACATCAGGTGAATGTCACAGACCTGGACTTCAACGGGCATATGTGTAACCGTAGCTATGTGGTCATCGCGATGGGGACCGCACCGATTGATTTCATCAAAAACACGTCTTTGCAGCGTATGCATGTGAAATTTGTCCGGGAAGCGTTCTTTGGTGACCAGTTGACCTGTAACATCTACAAGGGCGGAGAGGAAGCCGATACCTACTGGCATAATTTTGTGAATCAGGAAGGCAAGGAAGTCTGCACGATTTATTCAGAATGGAAGAAGAACGAGGGAGAGGTGAAGGACGTTTCTGAACTGATCCAGCGAGATGCCAATTTATAGACGATTTATCGCATTTCCGTTATCCGGATGAAGCTTCTGTCGCCCGTAGGGTGAAAGTCGCTTAAAACCACTAAAAACCGGCCGTATACACAGGGTATACGGCCGGTTTCGTTCGTTCAATATAAAATGTTTTATTATTCTGCAATCAGGTAGAACTCAGCGCCGGTTGCGGCATCATTTCCCTTCTGTTCGTTGAGTGCTCTGAAACGTAGGTAACGTGCTTTCACGGGTTTTGAGAACATGACCCGTTGAGGAGCTGCATTGTTCTTGAACTGTCCCTTGTGGATCGGAGTTCCCCAGTCTTTACCGTCCTGGCTGACATAGATCTCATAATCTTTAATCCGTCCCTTGTTTCCTTTTTGACGAGGGGTGAATTCAAAACCCTTCATCAGTTTGGGTTCTGCCGCGTCAAAGTCTACCCAGTGCGGGTACTTGGCCAGTGTGACGCTGTACATGGTATGCCAATAGGTCTTGGGGTCACCGTCAACCAGGTGTTGGGCATCTCCTTCACCACTTTCATCACTGGAAGCATAGACGACTTCCAAAGGTACACTCTCTATTTTGTCGAAGGTGTTGGACATCACCAGGGTCGGATGGTGTTGATACCAGGCCTTCACCGTACCGGCCTTGGTCATTTTGAAAGGTTCGGTATAGGACTGAGGCTTGTTCCCATTGATAGCATACACCACCTGATCACTTCCGGCAGGTGCGGAGAGCGATACCAGACCTGTACGCGTACGGGAAATCATGATGGGCTTCTCACCGGCTGCGGCGACCTTGGCCGTCTCCGTGATCTGAGAGTTCATCGCACGGCCGATATTCAAAGGACGGATGATGAAACCGAAACGGGTGTCTGCGGCTTTCACGCGGTCGGGATTCAGTGGACCGCCTTGTCCACAACTGTTACCGCCCAGACCGGTTACTTTGGCGTCCAGATGGAGATGTATGCCGGTGCTTTGCGGGAGTTGGTGGGGGTGTGCGGCACCGATAATCTCCAGCTGGCTCCATGGCAAAGCTGAGGTGGACATGAGGCCGTCGGCAATAAAGGCGGCACCTCTTCCGCTGGCGTCGGTCAAGGACATCCAGCGCACTTCCTCGCGGTTCCCCATGGCCTGGGGTTTCGGAAGTACAATTTCGTCACCCACCTGCTGCTGGAAGAGTTCGATGTTCTGACCTACTTTTCGGTCGTTATAATTGTTGATGGGACCTCGTCCGTAATAATTGTAGGTGGACAGGTCGGAAGGCAGTTTCAGGGCATATCCCAGACGGGCCAGATCGGTGGAAGGATTATTGGAAGAGATGGCGCTCTGCAGTTCGATGGAACCATCGGGATAGACGGTCCAGATCTGATTGGTGATGAACTTGAAATCGTGAGGTCCGAAAGCGGCGTTCTTCTTGTCGGTAATCACATGAGTGGTCCAAGGATTGCGGTCGCGGTTGCTGTAAGGATCCTGTGCGGCACCGGGAGCCTGGCTTTCTACCGCGAAGTAGAGGACGACAGTGCCGTTTTTCCCCTTTTCCATATGACTGTTCAGTGCCTGGTGCCGGAGGTGGTGGAGTCCGTTCTCCAACCAGTGTTTGTAAGCCCATTTGTCGTTGTCGGTACCTGCACGGAAGGCGTCGATCTTAGGACCGTTCCCGTTTTCGATAATTACGCGGTCGCCATAGCTGAGGCTATAGATGGATCCGTTCCGCTGATCGAATTTAACAGAGAAATCTGTACCGTTGACCGTCCAGAATTGTCCTTCCTGAGTAGTCTGGATCGGTGTTCCTTGTGCTTTTTCAGCAAGGGAGGTCTTTTCCTGGATGGCTTGTACAAACAGCTGTTCCTCCATCTGTACATATCCCTTCTCAGCCCAAGGCTGATCTTCTTTCAGGAGGAACTGCACTTTCATAAAATATTCGCAGCGGGGATCGAGTCGTGAGAAATCATAGTCGAGTTGGTAGACCTGCTTCTGGCGAGGGCCAACAGCCTTGAATGGTCCGGCAAAAGGAATATTCTTCTGGATGCACACCCCGTCTTCATAGAGGGAGCACACCATCTGATAGTCCTGAAGGGGAGTGAAATAGTTCTTGTTGAACACTTCGAAACAGCCCTTCTTCTGGTCCACGGCCTTGACACCGACATTCTGATAGACTTTTTTCACTTCATAATATTGAGCTTTCGGAGAAAGGTCTGGACGCATCACGCCATTCATACAGAAGGTACCGTCGTTCGGTTTGTCTCCAAAATCACCGCCATATGCCCAGTATAGGTCACCGGTCTTTAGGTCGTGTGTGTGCATGGCCTGGTCCACCCAGTCCCAGATGGCGCCACCGATGAAGAAATTGGTACTTTCGATGGCCTTCCAGTAGTCCACCAGGTTACCACAGGCATTTCCCATGGAATGGGCATATTCAGAGATATGGTATGGATATTTCACGTTATAGGTACCGGTTACCGCACCTTGTACCCAGGCAATCGAAGGATATTGGTTGGACCCCATATCCACGATGGCATTGTTACGTTCATACTGCACCGGACGACTGGTGTCGAATTGTTTGATGGCCTGGTAGGCGGCCACAAAGTTCTTACCCGGACCTGCCTCGTTTCCTAAACTCCAGATGCAGACCGAAGGATGGTTGATGGTGGCATGGACCATCTCCATATTACGTGCGACGTGAGCGTTTCTGAATTCGACCGGATGTGAGGTACTGGGTTCGCCATAGAAATATTCATGGCTCTCGATGTTGGCCTCGTCTTCCAGATAAATACCGTATTTATCGCAGAGATGATACCAGTAGGGGGCACAAGGATAATGGGAGTTACGGACATGATTGATGTTGCCGCGCTTCATGAGCATCACTTCCTTCTCCATCTGTTCCCGGGTAATGGCATGGCCACGGTCAGGATGAGTCTCGTGACGGTTGACTCCCTTCATCTTGATGGGTTGTCCGTTCAGATAATAGTACCGGCCGGCGAGGTTGAACTCGTCCTGGGCAGCGGGAGTATCCTTGATTTCAATCTCACGGAAACCCACGATGGTGGAATAAGTCTCCACTACGTGGCCTTTTTTGTCCATGAGCTGACCGACCAAGGTATATCGGTAAGGTTTCTCCGCGTTCCAGGGTTTGACCTGGTCTCTGGCGTGGAGCACCACTTTCACCTCGTTCTCATGGTTGGGGGCGATTTCGTCCACTTCAGCTGAGGCGGTCACTCCCTCCACCAGACGGTTGGTCTCGGCATAGAGTTCGTTGGCATAGAGCGAGTAGGAGAGATGGTAACCTTTGGCCTTCTTCTTATTGAAGTTGCTGACGGAAGTTGTGATCTTCAGGTCCGCATGACGGAAATCCTGGTCATAATCCGGAATTGCGACCACGTCGCGAACCTGAACTGTCGGTTTGGAAGTCAGATAAACATCGCGGTAGATGCCCGGTAAGCGGAACATATCCTGAGATTCCAGGAAAGAACCGTCGCTGTTACGGTAGACCTCTGCAGCCACAACGTTCTCGCCTTTGACCAAATAGGAGGTGATATCAAACTGGGCCAAATTACGGGAGTTCTTGGAGAAGCCCACATATTTGCCATTGACATAGAGATAGAAAAAAGAATCCACACCATCGAAGTTGAGGTAGACCTTGCGGCCCTCCCAGTTCTGGGGGACGGTAAAGGTACGTCGGTACGATCCCACTTCGTTACGGTGGGTATAGGTGACCCAATCCTTTTTGGGTTCGCGCATCACGCCCCCTTTCCAGTCACCGACTTTTACCTTCGTCTGGAAAATGACGCGTTGGTTGGAATAGACAGGAACTCCATATTTGAGTGTACCGTCTTTTTGAATTCCAGCGATGTTCCAGTTCATCGGAACTTCCACCTGATCCCAATTCTGGGTATCAAAATCAGTCTTGAAAAAATCTTTTGGACGTTGGTCTGGTGTCGGTGCCCAATGGAATTGCCATGTTCCGTTGAGGCTCTGCCAGTATTCGCTGTGCTCAGGTAAAACCTTACGGGCATTCTCCGTGTTTTCAAAGGAGAAGAACCAGGCATGAGGCTGGAGTTTATTGTATGCTACAGAATCCGGACTCTGCCATTCCCAACCTGTGGGAGCAGGCATCGTTCCGTAGTAGAAACCTTGCAGCGGCACCACGTCGGCAAAGAGGGAAGTAGCCAAACAAGAGAATAATAAGGTCAGTGTTTTTTTATGCATATCAGGTACAGTTTGATCTTAGCGTTTTATCCTTTTACGCCATACAGATGGTTTTCTGCATGGCGTAGCAATATGGTTTCTGTTATTCTAATACGATCTTTTCAGTTTTTTCAGTACCCTGAGCCTTTACCTTGACAATATAGGTTCCGGCAGGGTAGTTCCCAAGATTCACTTCGGTAGCATTGGATTCTGCCACCAGACTACCTTCGGCATTATAGAGCAGGATGCTCTCTATGTCTGCGCTGGAATCCACTCTGATTTTCTTTTTTTTTGAGGAAATCCTGATTCCTTTTTCTTTCTGTGAATTCTGGATACCGGTGGGGACCACATACAGAGGATCGAGCTCGGTAGCGATGGGTGCGTTCGTCTCTTTCTGCCATTGTTCCAGGTCGGTCAAGAGTTCCTTGGCCTTGTCCGGGAAGACCTTGGCCAGATTGTTCTTCTCAGAGATATCCTCTTTGAGGTTGTAGAGCTCCACTTCTCCCCATTCGTAGAATTTGATCAGTTTCCAGTCCCCTTTACGGATGGCTGCCTGAGGCGTACTGCGCCAGAACGGGTCGTGGCTTTCTGCATGACCGCCTTCGAGGTATCCCGGGAAATTCCAGTATAAGGCACGTTCACCTATGTGATTGTCCTTGCCTTCCATCACGGGAATCAGACTCTTGCCATCCAGCAATAATCCCTCAGTAGAGATGTGGGCTGCATCGAGGAAAGTCGGGAAGAGGTCCATCTGTGAAACGTAGACCTGGTCGATATTGCCTTTCTCGAATTTTCCTTTCTGGTAGATGATCATCGGAATTCGGATACCGCCTTCATAGTAGCAGCCCTTGCCGGCGCGGAGCGGCCATTGTTTGGAAGTGCCCCATACTCCGCCGTTATCTCCAGTGAAGACAATCATGGTGTTTTCTTCGAGGTGCAGTTCCTTCAGTGTCTTCATCAACTGACCGATGGTCTGGTCCATGGATTCCACCATAGCGCCATATTTCGGGTTGTTGTGGGCCTGGTCACCTGTCTTGCCTTCATATTTTGCCAATAATTCCGGTGTCGGCTGAAGAGGTTCGTGAATCGCATAGGTCGCATAATAGAGGAAGAAGGGTTTGCTCTTATCTACATTGCGGAGGTATTTCTCCATCTCGTTCGCCAGGCGGTAAGTGAGGTATTCACCGTCAGGACCCTGGGTGAGATGTTCTATTTTCTTGGCGTAAGGAGCAAAGTAGGATCCCGGACTGCCAGCGTGGCAGCCAGCTATATTGTAATCCATACCGTTCTGGGTCGGGTCCTCGGTGACGTGCCATTTTCCGATATGGGCAGTCTGGTAACCGGCATCGTGCAGCACCTGAGGTAACATCTGGATACCGGCATCGAGAATTCCCTTATTCTTGATTGGAATCAATCTTCTTTTGGTCTTACCGGGTTTCCCGCCTCGGGCAGAGGTGCCTACGGTGAACATGCCATGGCGTGGCGTATTCATCCCCGTCAGCATGCAGGCACGGCTCGGTGCGCTGTTGGCAGCACCGGCATAAGCCTCCTGGAACCAGATGCCGTTGGCCTTAAGCTGGTCCACGTTCGGAGTCTCGTAATATTTGCTGCCATTACAAGCCAGGTCGGTCCACCCCAGGTCATCGATATTGATGAGGATGATATTCGGTCTCTCATTTTGTGCCTGCAAGGGTAGTGCCATCAAGGGCAGCACATAGGTCAGTTCTTTCAGTTGTTTTGTTTTCATAGTTTTCTTATGTTAGAATCGGAGCGAAGGAAGCCGCGAAGAACGGTGAAGACTCGTGGAAGAGGAACTGCTCTACCTCGGTCGTTTCATCCGCTCTCCCCGTTCCTTCCTCGAACGTTTTAATTGTTTCGATATTTCGGCATACCGTCTTTGATCCATTGCATCACGTTAGCCGGAGCCTGTTTCTGCTGCAGACACCATTTCATATAGTCCATATAGGGAGCCACATGGCTGAAGAATTTCTTATATCCCGCGCAGAGGTAATTCTGTCCCTTCTCTCCGTATTGGGAGGTCGCGAAACGGTTACGTGGACATTCGCCATGGCAGGCGAATAGATATTCACATTCTTTACATTGTTTGGTCAGCAGATCACGCTTATTGGCACCGAAACGGAGCTGTGCGTCGCTGTACATCATAGAGGCCAGACTCTTTTCCTTGATATTGCCTAATTTGAATTCAGGGAACACAAAGTGGTCGCAAGCGTACACATCACCGTTGAACTCCATGGCACCGGCGTGACCGCAAGTTTCTGCCATACAGCAGAGGGAAGGAGAAACGCCCATCCAGCAGGCCAGGGTAGAGTCGAACATCTGGACGAAGTACTCGCCGACATCGTTTCTTACCCATTCGTCGAATAGGGTACAGAGGAAGTCACCATATTTTTCTGGAGTGACGGCAAAGTCTGCCATTTCAGCGATAGCACCATCGATGGGTGAAGCCAGATGGCGGCCATCCGGGTGTTTATAGATGCGTTCTACGACTGGGGTGAACTGGAGATAATGGCAGCCGATTTCTTTGAAGAAATGATAGAAGTCGAGTGGATATTCTGAGGTAAAGTCGTTGACTACAGCCATGGCATTCCATTCCACACCGTGGCGGTTGAGAATATCAATGCCCTTCAGCACTTGTCGCCAGGTAGGGCGGCCCGTGCGGGTACGACGGTATTCATCGTGGAATTCCTGGGGGCCGTCGATGGACAGACCGACGAGGAAGTTGTTTTGTTTAAAGAATTCCGCCCATTCATCAGTAATCAGCGTACCGTTGGTCTGAATCGAGTTGTCGATGGTACGGCCACCGGCATATTTCCGCTGGAGTTCCAGGGCTCGCTGGTAAAAAGAGATAGGGCGCATGAGCGGTTCACCACCATGCCAGGTAAACAGCACGGAGGGTACACTCTGCATCTGTATATATTCCTTTGTATACTGTTCCAGCAATTCATCGCTCATGATGTGGCGGGGCTGCTGTTTGTACATATTTGATTTTTCAATATAGTAGCAATATTTGCAGGCCAGGTTACATAGAGAACCAGCTGGTTTGGCCATCACATAAACAGGATGGGCAAACGGGGTGATTGTTGCATTCGGTTGAGTTTGATTTTGATCTTGGCTCATCGTTATTTTGTGTAATTCGTGTTTATATCTATGATTGTTACTGCAAAAATAACTAATTCTTGTTGGATGGACTGCTACATTTGTATGGTTAACTACTACAATTGTGGTCTGAGTCAATGAGGATAGGAGAAGGGAACTGTTAAGATAGGGCTGAGGCTAGGAATCTTCGATAAAAAAACATTCGTTCCAGCCTTATGGTAAAGGCCGAAACGAATGTTGATTGATGAAAATCCAGAGAGATGGATTTCGAGAAACCGGAGTTATCGCGAGTCCTTCTCTTCTCTCGATTTATGGTTGGTTTCCTTATTCTGGAACTGTCACGTGGAAGATATTGCTATCCACATGTTCTTTCTTCACGATATCCTTCATCTGCTGGAGAATCTCTGGATATTTGGCGGAAAGATCATGGTCTTCGTGCAAATCGGTGGCGAGGTCATAGAGCGTACATTGTCCCTTCTTGACCACGAGTTTCCAGTTGCCCATACGTACACCGATCATATTGCCTTCTGCAATTTCCCAATAGAGATGATGGTGCTGTTCCTGTTTTCCCTTTCCCGTCAAGGTCGGGTAGATGGAGATACCGTCGAAATAGTCGTTCTCCAGACGTGGGTTACGGTAGCGTTCCTGGTAGTTCTTGATGCCGGCGAAGTCGCAGAAGGTAGCCATTAGGTCGTAGAAGGCAAATTGATGGTCACTGACCACCCCTGCAGGAACAATACCGGGACCCCATGCGACGAACGGGATACGGATACCACCTTCTGTAGTACTACGTTTGATCCCGCGGAGCAGGTTGTCACGGTTGAAGAAGTTCGGATCTGCTCCGGCTTCGCTGTGAGGGCCGTTGTCGGAAGTAAAGATGACGAGTGTATTCTTGTCCAATCCCTTTTCCTTGAGCTTGTCCAGAATCTGTCCCACCTGAGTATCGAGACGGGTGATCAGGGAAGCGAAGAGGGCGTGGCCATATTCTGTCGGATTGTAGCGGGACTGCTTACTACCGTTAAACTTCTTTTCTCTGCAGAACTTACCTTTGTAGGCGTAGAAGATGGAATCCTCTGGCTGGATGAGTTCTGCGTGAGGAGGAGTATAGGTGAAGATACCGATGAAAGGCTGGTCTGCAGTCTGCTTGTCCAACCATTCCATCGCCTTCTGGTGGATGAGGTCCGCTGAGTATTGTGAACGTTTCTCGTAGCCCGGACCATACATCGGATATTTGATGTTCTCTTCCATCACTTCACGACGTACCACCTTGTCACCTGCCGAACGACTGTAGGCATTCAGGAAGTTTGGATAGTAAAGGTGAGCTTCATACTGGCAGATGTAACCATAGTACTCGTCGACTCCTCGTTTGTCCGGAGTAGATTCTGAACCCTCGTAACCACCGGCCCATTTACCGAACATACCCGTATTGTATCCATTATCCTTCATAATTTCAGGGATAATGATGTGGGCCGTATCGTAAGGCTCCTGTCCGGTAACGGCGAACTCCTTGTTATCGCCATACATGATTTCTCCGGACTTATGTTCCTTGTTTCCGCGAATCTTGGTATGGCCTGTGTGCTGGCCGGTCATGAATGAAGCACGGGAAGGAGCGGATACCGGACAACCACAATAGGCTTGGGTAAATCGCATACCTTCAGCTGCCATCCGGTCAATATTCGGAGTGGAAATATATTGCTGTCCATAGCATCCTAAGTCAGCATAGCCCATATCGTCACACATGATGTAGATGATATTAGGACGCTTATCCTGAGCACTGACAGCCATGGCGGATAGGGCGCCAAGACCACATAACAAAAGTTTGTTATTCATATTGTTTGTTGTTAATGTTTTCAATTATTTGATCAGAATCTTTGCGGTTTCATCGGAAGTTTCCGAGTAGACTTTGATGATATAAGTACCGGCAGCCATGCCATGGAGATGTACTATTGCATCGTTGGATTGAGCTACGAGTTGTCCATTGGGATGGAATACCAGTACCTTCTTGATTTTGGCACTGCTCTGTACGCGGATCACCTGGTCTTCGGCTGTGATTTTAATGACCTGATGCTTCTCGGCAAGATTGGCTTCGATTCCGGTGGGGATGTCGTTGGTCTTCGGAGAGAAATAAGCTACCAGTTGGGTCTCGTGATTGAGTGTGAAAGCATATTCGGCATCGAGTGAAAGAATCTGGAGTCCCTCACGCCAGCAGATGAAAGTGGCATTCCCCTTAGGAGTGGCTTTCACGGTACATGGAATATTCCAGCCTGCAGTCGTTGTGGCACTCACTTCACCGCGGTGGTCATCATTGGCTTTGACCTGCAGTTGGAAAGATTCAGGAGCTGCTGTGGTCAAGTTCAGCATCCAATCGAAAATTTGTCCGGAAACTTCATTGTCAGCCCCCGTCATGCCGTTATCGGTCAGTCGGATACGGACGCGTGATTTACCTTCCTTTACCTGGTTGGGTAGGGTGACCATCACTGTAGACTGTTGAGCCAGATCAATCTTCTGGGTCATTTCGAAGATACCGTCACGGTTCCAGTCGAAATAGATATAACCTTCCATTCCTTCTACGGGAGCCGCATTGAGTTGCAGATCAATCTGGATTTTACTGCCCGCAGCTGCAGTGGCCTTATCTTCGGTATAGATATAGAATTCACTTTCGGGCTGCTGTCCCAAAGGTTGGGTCAGTTCGTCGAGGTGCACTTCTGCTAATGGATATTGCATGGGCTTGATTACGTCACCACTGACCTTAAGGCGGGTGATGTAGTTGCTGCCGAGTGTACCGCAAGGAATTTCATAAATCTGTGCCGCGCGGGAGAAGGCATTATGCACACTTTGGAAGAGGAAAGCCGCCTCACCATTAACGGTCAGACGGGTGGTGCTGTCGTTCTGGGTAGCCAGAGGAAGGAAGAAGAAACCTTGTCCAGCCTTATTGTCGGCAACGGCCCAAAGGGTTTCTGTTTCGCCGGCAAGGTGGTAGATGCGGTCGTCCTTCATGTTGACCATCAGATAACCGCCATCTTTTTCTACGAAATACCAGATTTGATCCTGGGCATCCTGAGGTTCAGTCCAGTTCAGCTGACCCTCAGCCGACAACTGTAAAGCCTTTCCGGAAGTGCTGAGCATCGCATAGCAGACCAGGGCATTGCCGACGCTAGGAGAAGGCTTAAATGGACGAACGGGAACTTTATTGAAATCCTCGTCTGGTGTAAGAATCACTTCAGAGAGGCCGAAGAAGCAACCCAGGTTCTCGCTACCTGTCGTAATGGTGAGCTGTATCTGATAATCGCCTTCTGCGGTGAACTCATTGTTGTTCTTCAGAATCCAGGTTTTGTGGACATTTCCTTCCTCACCTACATTTGCCGCGATATCGATGTCCTGCAGTGTACCGAAAGTGACGAGGTCGGTACTGCTCTTTCCCACTTTGGTGGAGACATTGAATTTTCGGGGGGCGTCATTTGAGTTGTTCTGGTAACCTCCTCCTTGATTGAAGGCATGGATATCCAGTCCCATAATCTTGAAGTTTTGAGGTGCAGGTAATCCTTTGAGATTGAACGTCAGTTGAATGGTCGGATTACTTTTTCCATTTACATTCGGACAGATGATTTTGTTGTTTACGGCACCTTTGGTGGGCATCAGTGCGTGGGAGGAAGTCATCGTTGCACTTGCTCCTGGAATGACATTGCCCTTTTCATCGGTCAGAATTACCTTGACCGTCTTGTCTGTAGTACTTGTTCGATCAAAACTCAATCGGATGTCAGCATGGGCGCGAGTGGCCATGAATAGGCTGAATAGGCTGAGAATAGCTAATAAAAGTGTTTTTCTTGTTTTCATAATGTGATCAACTAGGGTCATTAGATATCCTTTAAAAGAATACCCACCTTCCTGTGTCACTTCCAGAAGGAGCGTCCAACAGAAAGGTGGGGGGTAAGAAGATGTATTTTATTTCTTTTCCATTTCTGCTTTCAGAATCTTGTCTAGCTTGGTGACGATTTCAGGATGCTGTTCGGCAACATTCTTCTTTTCGCCAATATCCTGACGGAGGTTGTAAAGCTGTACAGGTCTGGATTTTTTCGGGTTCTTTTTGTTGACCTTACCTGGGATATATTTCCATTCCCCGGTAGATACTGCGAGAACTCCGGAAGACTCAATGATATAGTCTCTGCCCTTCTTGTCCTTACCCAGTAAAGCTTTCAGGTGGTTCTGGCTGTCTGGGGCACCGCCTTCCGCAATCTTACCGTTGACCAGTTTTGCCAAGGAAGCGTAAAGGTCAATCTGTGTAAAGAGCGCGTCACTTTCTCCTGGTTTCACTTTATCAGGCCAGGTCACGATGAACGGGATACGGGTACCTGCTTCGTAGATGCTGTATTTTGTACCTCTGTACTGCCCCCATGGACGGTGGTTGCCCAGCAGTTCCTTGGCCTTGTCGGCATATCCGTCATCCACAATCGGACCGTTGTCGCTGGTCAGGACAATCAGCGTGTTGTCGTAGATTCCCTGGTCTTTCAAGGCCTGGATGATGGCACCTACTGTCCAGTCGAACTGCAGAATCGCGTCACCACGCAATCCCATGCCGCTCTTGCCCTGGAAACGTGGATGTGGGAATCTTGGTACGTGGACATCGTTGGTACCTACATAGAGGAAGAAAGGTTTGTCGCTATTCTTCTCGATGAACTTGATGGCTTTTGAAGCAATGGTGTCGGCAATGTTCTCGTCGACCCAAAGGGCCTTACCGCCACCCTTCATAAATCCGATACGAGAGATACCATTGACAATGGCCTGGTCGTGACCGAAGGAAGGACGGAGTTTGGTGAGGAGTTCAGGATTGTTCTTGCCGGAAGGTTCACCAGGGAAATTCTTCTGATAGCTCACATAGATCGGAGCTGTAGGGTCATAGTGGTCGACCTTGCCGTTCTCGATGAATACACAAGGTACACGGTCGGCGGTAGCGGCCATGATGCAGGAGTAGTCGAAACCTATATCCTTGAGTCCTGGGGTTACGGTGCCGTTCCAGTCCTGCTTGCCACGTTCATCGCCTAAGCCCAGGTGCCATTTTCCAATAGCTCCGGTGGTATAGCCTACGCTCTTGAACATATCCGCGATTGTATACTGTTCAGGTTTGATAATCATCGCAGCATCACCGGGAGCGATACCGGTATCATTTCTTCTCCAGTTGTAATGTCCGGTGAAGAGGGAATAACGGGAAGGGGTACTGGTGGAAGCGCAGGCATGGGCGTCAGTAAAACGAATACCATCGTCAGCCAAGGCATCCACATTCGGAGTTCGGACTGCCTTTTCTCCGTTACAGCCGATGTCACCGAAGCCGAGGTCGTCAGCAACGAGGAAAATCACGTTAGGCTGTTTGCGGTTCTTGTCAGGAGCAGAAGCCGCGTCTGCTGTTACAAATGCACCACCGACTACAGAGAGACCGAGGCAACATTTCAAAATCGCGTTGGAATCCATATCTTCAGATTTTTCAGATTAGAATAGGAAAGAAAGTGGGATTAACTTTTTCCGAAGGAATGACATTAACCACACTTTCTCTCAATCATTTTATTTTATCAATTTATTTACTTTACAATCATTTTCTTGCCACCTACGATGTAGATACCTCTTGGAAGTCCCTGGAGTATCTCTGCACCCTTCACGTTCTGACGGATCTTGACTCCTGAGATGGTATACACATCCTTGTTCTGATTAGTAGGGTCAATGACGGTTTCAACCAAGGTTCCTTCGCCGGTAAGAACATCCTTGATGCACAAGGCGATGTCACCATCAACGGTTGTGGCAGGAATGTCTTTGTTGAAGAAGCCTGAGCCAGCTCTGACGATTTCTGTACCTGCAGTGGCAATCACCTTATCCTGGAAGAACAAACCGTAACCTTCACCAATCTGGAATTCGCAAGGAGCGGATACCAAACCGTTAAGCACAACTGGCTGGCGGTTGTAGGTCACTGTCAGTAATTCGTCGAAGGTGGAAGCTGTAGGCAAAGCCTCAAACATGGTCTCACCTTCTGCAGTCTTCAAGATGAAGGCACCGCCTGCTGGAATGATATCACCATCTTCGTAAAGCTTGAGCTGCAATAAGCTGTCCTTGACGCCCAATACCTTGTAGGCATTGCTTGTGGCTGTGTAGGCACCCTGCAGTTCAATTGGCAGAGAGATGATCTGGTAAGCGTTAGCAGCACAGTTGACTTTGAAGCTACCGTCAATGAAGTCTTCTGCAGTGACAGTTTCGAAGGTATAGCGAGAACGGGTACCATTCTTGTAGTCACCCCAGATTGCCATTGGACGACCTGTTGTGCCCACCATCTTCTGGCCGGAAGCGTTGACAAAGCGGTTATGCTTCAAGGTTAGCATGAACAGACCGGCTACAGGAGAAGCTTCCAAGGTGATATACTTAGGCGTTTCAGAGAATCTGACAGGAGTTGTGGTTGTGATGGTATCCTGTTCTTCTTCTGTCAGACCTTCATAAGGATTGTCCAGATAGAGACCTGTCAACAGGTTCTTGAAGGAGAACTTACCGTCCTGGTTCTTTTCAATCTGCCACAAAGTGTTCCAGCGAGAAGCGAGTTCCTCGTCTCCCTTGTAAGCCCATACTGCAGGTGAGTTGTAGTCGGCATTTGCTGCAGAGATATAAGCCCCTTCTTCAGGATATTCCTCACCATTGTCAGGATTGGTACCTGCTTTGCAGACCAGATGGTAAACGCCATTGCTAGGAACGATTAACTGTGCATTCAAAGCATTGATGGCTTCCTGCATCTGACGCTTCAGTCGACTGATGTCGTCGAGTGTCAGCACTTTGTTCTCATCCTGCAATTCTTTGCTGATGGCGTTGATGGCATTCAGGTAGGCTGCCTTAGCTCCTGGATGGTAGTATCCCCAGTCGGTAGCTGCATCTGTCTCAGACTCAACGGCAACTTCATGACGATAAAGTGCTGATTCGATAGAACCCCGCAATGCAGATGGGTTAGGATAGTTGTTCAGAACAGAAGTCATTGCTGCGTTCAAGGCATCGAGCGTTTCCTGAGTTCCATGGTTGGCAGCAAGTTCTGCTTTAGCCTTTTCCATCATCTCGTTCAACGCATTGATGGTATCCTTTGGAATCAGATTGAAACTTTGGTTCTCTTTATTGTTGGCTGCTTTATAGAAACGCATTTCACTTAAACACCAGGTAGGACCACCTTCATTCCAGTATTTGTCGTTATCGGTCTTGGTGACAGTGAAACGAACATGCTGTGCTGGACGGGTCAGCTTGATGGTCTGGATATAGGTTGTAGAATCTACAATGGTATCCTTGAATGTCGTTGGATAGGTATAGATAACTGTGTCCTCATACAATTCCTCTGTCCAGGTTTCAGCTTCCAGATTATCTTCTTCAGCGGCATAGAAAGCCATTCTGGTTGGGATAGAGTTCTTCTGGATGCGTCTGGTGAATTTTACAACGAGATCCTGTAAAGGTTCAGTGAAATCAAGCTGTACCCAGTGGCGTACGCCGGCCGGTGCGTTTGCACTCCATTCTGTCTGGTAGACAGTCTCGACGTTACGGTCGAAGGCGAAACGGGCATCACTGCCGAAATGGGTATCGTTGGCATTGGCGTCTTCAAAAGCGGAAACCAATCCGGTACCACTGTTAGCGTAGCTGCCGTTCATGGTCAAACCGCATTTGTTCTTCAATCCTTCGAGGTTGATCTCGATTTCCTGAATGCGCTGAGAGAGTGCCTTGTTCAGATTGGCCTGGATGATATCCTGATGAATGGCTTCGAAGGATTCTTCGGTTACGGTGTAGAACTGCCACTGGTTGCCTGCGTCCTCAGCCTTACCGTAATTATTCAGATGTCCATCTTTGGGCTTAGCATGTAATAATGCCTTATCATTGATGTTCCACCAGTTGCCGACGAAGACGTTGGCTGTAAATGAAGTCTGAGGCTTTACCGTCATATGATATTCGTTGCCTTCTGCCTTGGTGATATAATTTTCAGAAACAGCGCTTTGAATATAGAAACGTCCTGCCTGTTCCTCAATATCCTCGATTTTCCAGATATATTTGGCATTTTCAATGGACCATGCCTCAGGCATAGCGGTCATCTTACCGTCACATACGCCAATACCGTTTTCTGCCAAGAAGCCTTTATCCCTGTTGTACAGGCAATAATAGCCGGCGGTGAGAGGTACACGTTCTGCAGCAACCCGGGCAGCCATATCGAGTAAGTCCTGGTTCAACTTATTGTAGACCTCATCACTCAATGTGGTTTCATTATAGTTGTTGTAGGCTGCTGTATAGACGGCCTGAAGGGCGTCATAGAGTTCCTGGCTGACACAACCTGGATTGGTTCCGACGGGGTAAAGTGTCTCGTCCACACCATCGGTGTAATATTTGTCGAATGTCGCGCGGAACTTCTCCTGTGGAGACAACGGCTTTTCATGTGCAACGTATACTCGCCAGTTGGTGGCGGTCACGTAACCGGTACTCCAGCCTGGGTTGTTGTTGAAGGCCATGAATTTAAATGATTCAGGATGGCAGAATACCCAGTTGACACCTTCGGCACCTGGACATTTCTCCCCATTGATGGCATTGGAATACTCATACCAGCTTTCTTTGATGGAAGGATCTTGCATATCCTTGGCCTGAGCGATTCTTGCAGTAAACTGGAAAGCTTCCAGTTCTGAGGAGGTAAAACGGGCACCGTTGTCTGTTACATAGGTGTCGGTAGCGATATTCTTCAAAATGAAGATAGGGAAAGTTTCACCGTTAGCTTCCTTTTCTCCAATCTGGATAAAATTGAAGATACAGGAATGTTCTAGATTGGTTACCACTCCTTTGTCCCCGCTGTTCAAGAAACCATTGATAGGTTTTGCATTGGATGGACCAAAACCCTGTTGGATGACGTAGTAGACGTCTTCTCCAGGAACAATCTCGGTCACGATACTGTCAGGATTGAACTCCCAACCACGTTGTGCCCATGCATTGCCCATAAAAAGCATCAGCATTGCAGCAACTAATGTTGTAATTTTTTTCATAGTGATTGGCTTAGATTATGTTTGTCAATTTTATTTCATTTGGTTATAGTCGAAGGAGCGGGTCACCTTTCCGGTTTCCTTGGTCAGTTCCTCAAATCGTTGGGTCATCTTCTTGACGCGTTTGGGTTCTTCGTTGGCCAGGTTACGCGTTTGACCTGGATCTTTCTTGACATTGTAGAGTTGCCACTTCTCATTCTTGCGTGAAGGAGGAAGCAACACCCAGTCACCTTGACGATAACCATAGTTGAACATACCCTCGATGACCATTTCCTTACGGCCTTTGTTCTTTTTACCGAGGAATACTTTCAAGGTTTCCTCGCTATGGGTCTTGTCGGTGATTTCCTGTCCGGTGAGTTCTCCCATGGAAGCGAGAATATCCATCTGGCAGGCAAAAGCATCGGTGACACCTGGTTTTACTTTGGCTGGCCAGCGTACGATGAATGGAATACAGGTTCCACCCATGTAACGGGTCGTCTTCCAGCCCTTGTAAGGACCGGCTGGCTTATGGTTGCCGACCATCTCTTCTGCCTGGTCTGCATAACCGTCGTCCAGTACGGGACCGTTATCGCTGGTGAAGAAAATCAATGTGTTTTCAGCTAATCCCAGACGGTCCAGTTCTTTCAGAAATTCTTCGACGCACCAGTCGGCTTCCAGAATCACGTCACCACGAGGACCCATTCCGCTCTTACCGACAAAACGTTCGTTAGGAACGCGGGGAACATGTGGCTGATGGAGACCATAGTATAAGAAGAAAGGCGCGTCTTTATGTTCCTGGACAAATTCCTTGGCCTTGTTGAGGAACAGTTCCGCCATATCTTCGTCTTTCCATTGTGCGGACTTACCGCCGGTCTGGAAACCGATACGGGGCACACCGTTTACGATGGAACCGCCATGTCCTACGCTAGGATGCATGCGGAGCAGTTCCGGATTTTCTTTTCCTGTCGGTTCACCGGCGAAATTCTTACGATAGCTGACATAAAGTGGATCGTTCGGATCGAGGTTCACTCCATTTCCGTTTTCAATGAAAATACAGGGAACGCGGTCGTTGGTGGCTGCCTGGATGAACGAGTAGTCATAGCCCACTTCGGTAGCGCCAGGAGCTACGTGTTTATTCCAGTCCACATTGCCATCTCCAAGTCCTAGATGCCATTTGCCGACTGCGCCGGTAGCGTAGCCTGCCTGCTGCATGAGTTTGGGTAAGGTAATGCGGTGTGTGTCGATAATCAAAGCAGCGTTACCTGGAAGGATCTTGGCGTCCTTGTTGCTCCATGGGTACATACCTGTGAGGAGAGAGTAACGGCTAGGGGTTGAGGTGGCTGCCGTACAATGTGCATCGGTGAAACGAAGTCCCTCATTGGCTAGACGGTCCATGCCGGGAGTCTGGATATCCGTAGCGCCGTAGCAGCTGAGATCGCCGAAGCCGAGGTCGTCTGCCTCGATAATGATAACGTTGGGACGTTCTTGGTTTTGCTGGGCTGCAAGACCAATAGGGAGGGCTGCAGCGCAACTCAGTAATCCAATTTTAGATAGATTTGCTTTGTTCATGTTGTTTGGAATAAATAAAGATGTCTATATCTATATCGGATGTAGTTCATGAATGAAATGTAGACATCTTTGAATTGCCGGTTTTTCTTGATGCAAAAGTATCGGTATCGGTTTTCAGTTGCTAGAACAATTGTACAATTCTATAAAACTTTTGTACAAGTGATTGATTGAACGGGGAAATGCGTGGTTAGCGGGGGTAAATATGTGGTTGACGGGGGAACGGGGACGTCTCCTTTCTTTGTCTCTTGGGACGTCGAGATGGGGGAGAAACGGTCGTCAGAAACGGTGGAGTTCAGTCCCCGGGGAAAGATGGTATTTACGGTGCCACCAGCTGGGAAAATAAAAAAGACCGACTGTCAGGACAATCGGTCTTCTTTCGGGACTTATTAGAAATATATTCTTAAAATTGAATTTTTCCAAAGGAGGTGGAGTCACGGATGTGGGGGTCTCGGCTGTTAAAAATGCTAGATGAAAACCTCCCTCCGTTTTCTTTGATTGCAAAGATAATAAAATTTGTCAATCCCGTCTATAGCGGGGCGCTTTTTATTTTCCAACTTGTCTTTTTTTTGTTTTGGAAAAGCCTCCATGCAGACTAATTTTTCTTGTTGATGTGATTCTTCAGAAAGTCGGAAGGTGAAATTCCAAACTGTTGGGTGAAGCGTTTGGTGAAGTAGGAAGGAGAGGAAAATCCCACTCGGTAGCAGACTTCATTGATACGGGTCTCACCTTTCTGGAAGAGGGCAACGGCCTTCTTGAGCCGGAAGGTACGGATGTAGTCATTCGGGGTCAGTCCGGTCACTCCCTTCACCTTCTGATAGAATACACTTCTTCCCATCGCCATCTCTGCGGCCAGATCGTCAACCGGAAGATTGCAGTCCGACAACTTCTGACTGATGAAGTGGTCCAGTTTCTCAAGAAACTCTTTGTCGGCGTCGTTCGTATAAAGTACTTCGGCTGTCGTCTCCGGTTCGTTGTAGAACTGCTGATGCAGATGTTCGCGGTTACGGAAAATGGATTTCACGCGCGACTGTAGCACTTCGGCGGAGAAAGGCTTGGTCACATACATGTCGGCTTCCGATTCGAAACCTTCTTTTTGGCTGATTTCATCGTCTTTCGCTGTGAGTATGATGACTGGAATATGGCAGGTCTGGGACTGATGTTTCAGTGTACGGCAGAGCGTCATACCATCCATCACCGGCATCATGAGGTCGGTGATGACCAGGTCGTAGTTATAACTTCGGGTGGCCTCCAGTGCTTTCTTGCCGTCCTCTACCCGGTCGATATCATAGACTTCGACGAAGAGGGAGGCGATGTAGTCGCGCATTTCCTCATTGTCCTCGGCGATGAGGAGCCGTTTGCGCTGTTGCGTGTTGCTGGCGGGGGATTGCGCTGCTGTAGGTGCGGTTTCGGTCTCTTCAGTCTCGGTCTCTTGCTGGGCAACGTCCTCCGGTTCTGCACAGGCGGGTAGGCTGACGATAAATGTGGCGCCCTGGTTGATCTCACTTCTCACCTGGATATCTCCTCCCTGGTCCTTGACCAGACGCCGTACAACGAAGAGGCCGATACCGGTTCCGACATAGTCGCCGGGCATGTCCTGATGTACCTGGTAGAAGGAATCGAAGATCGAATCCTGCTCGCTGGAAGGGATACCTTTACCGTTGTCGGCAACAGAGAGTTCCCAAAAATCCCCATGGGTTGAAGCTTGAAGACTGACTTTGATCCAGTCGGCGGTAAACTTCATGGCATTGGAGAGCAGATTGGTCAGAATCTTGGTATAGGCTTCACGGTCTATTTTGGCCCAGCATCCCTTTTCGGGTAGGTCGAATTCAAATTTGACCGGTTTCTGTACATTATAAAAACTGAAGTCCTTGGCCGTCTGCATGGTCAGCTCCTTGATGTTGTAACTGCCCATCTGGAGAGAAAAAGATTTTTCCTCGATCTTTCGGAAGTCCATCAGCTGGTTCACCAAGGACAACAGCCGTTTCCCGTTCCTTTCGATAATCTTCAGATCGGGCAGTACCTCTTTTACCGAGTGTTCCTTCTTGCTCATCGCGCTGTTGAGCGGTCCCAAAATAAGGGTCAGCGGAGTCCGGATCTCATGCACCATATAGGTGAAGAACTGCATCTTGGATTGATAGACCTCCTGTTCTTTTTCCATTCGGAAAAGATGCATCTCCTTCTTTTTCTTGTTGCGGTAACGGATGATGAAATTGGCAATAACCGCGATAAGAAGTAGTGAATATAGGATCTTCATCGGCCAGGAGAGCCACCAGTAGGGATGAATGTTGACCTTGATACATTTCTCTTCGCTCCATGCTCCTTGTCCGTTGGAGGTCCGAACGTGGAAGATGTATTTCCCCTCGGGTAAGTTGGTATAGCTGGCCATGTCGTTCGAGCCATGGGTGTTTTGCCATTCTTTCTCAAAAGGTTCCAGCTTATATTCAAATTTATTCTTGCTGAAGTCGCTATAGCTGGAAGATGAAAATTTGAAGGCGAAACTATGATGCTTCTGGTTGAGGTCAATCTGGTCGGTGTAGGTGATGGACTGTTTGAGCGGACAGTCCCTGTCGTTGATATTGGCGGACTTGTTGAAAAGATAGAAGTCTGTCAGCATCACCTGGGGGATATGGGTGTTGTTTTTCAGATGAGCTGGACGGAAACAGTTGAATCCGTTGAGTCCACCGATGATGAAGAGATTGTCGGAGGTGATGATACCGGAGTTTTCCTTAAACTGGTTGGAGCGTAGTCCGTCCTGGATGGTATATTGTTTGGCCTCCTGTGTATTGATGTTGTAAGCAAACAACCCTGTATTTGTGGTGATCCAGAGGGTCTCCCCCTTCTGCAGGATACTGAAGATAATCGATTTCTGGAAAATCTGGGGAGCGACCTGATGGTAGGAATGGTCATTCTTGTTGAAAATCCAGAGGCCGTTGCCTTGGGTTCCGATATAAATGGAAGGATTCATCGGATAAATGGTGTTGATGTTGTTGCCGATGGAGGCAATACTGTCCTGAGTATTATCCTGATAATGGTTCCATTTTTGGGATTGTTGTGAATATCGGTAGAAACCGTTGTGCAGGGAACTGACCCAGAAGTCGCCGTTCTCATCTTCCGTGATACAGTTGATTTTCCCGGTCACCTCTTTGATTTTATGTACCTGGTGGTTCTGGGTGTTGAAACGATATAAACCGTCCAAGGAACCGATCAGCAGACTCTGGGAAGACTCCTTGTGGAAGGCATAGATATTATTGGGGATGCGGTCTGGATAGGTATTCTTAGAGTTGAAGTTGAGGTGCTTATAGGTCTTGAGGTTTACCACGTCCAGTCCCCCGAGATACATGCCCACGTAAAGCTGGTCTCCATCTGCATAAATACTTTGTACATTCTGGAAGGTAGGGCTATATCCGTTGTCGGAACTGTTGTTGAAGTTCTTGATGGTGTTGTTCTTCCGGTCCCAAAGACAGACTCCGTTGTCCTCAACGGCCATCCATACATTTTGGTCCTTGTCCTCTGTGATGCCACTGATGACGTGTCCTTCAATGTGTTTGTTCAGATCGATATGTTGGGAGAAATTCGTATTGGTGGGATGTAGATAGTTCACCCCTCCGTAGAACGATGCAATCCATAAGCCTCCCTCTTTGTCGATACAGATGTCGGTGATGCTTTTGTCGTTGAGATGATGTTCCTCGGTATAGTTCGGAAGGTTCCATAAGGCCTCCTTGGTTTCTAGATTATAGCTGAACAATCCCTGGTTGGTGGCTGCATAAAAATAGTTCCCTCCTTCATTGAAACTGTTTACCCTGATTCTCTTGATCTCCTTGCGGTTGTTCGCGAATTTCAGAATCTGTTGGGCTTCACCGTCTTTGGAGGGAATCACCTGGAAAATATTGTTGTTGGTCCCAATCCAGTAACTGCCGAAAGAATCCTGAAACAGGTTGTTGATATATCGTGTGGAGAAATGTTTGAAGAGGCGGGGCTTTTCAATCGTCCATTGTTTACCATCGAAAGGGTTCCCGGTCTTCATGTAGTCACCTTTCATTTGTAAGATGCCGTTGCTGGAGGTGATGAAGATATGGTTGTTGTGGTCTATGTAAATATCCTCCAGTCGGTTCGGATATTTTTTGAAGACATCGGACAGGTCTTTCAGAGAGTCTGTCTGGGTGTTGTAGATAAACAGTTTTCTCCCTTTGCTATTGATCCAGATATTTTCGTGCTGGTCTTTGTAAAGATATAAGATAAAATTGTTGATGCTGTCCTTTTCAAAAAGTTCATTCTGGAATTTGGTCTTTTTCTGCAGTGCGGCGTCCCAGATGTAGATTCCTGAGGAGGTCCCTATCCAGATACGGTTTTTCCCGTCTGGAACGAAACTGTTGATGGTTCTTTTCGTGGAATGGTTGGTGATCTCGTTGGGGACCACGTTGACCAGTTTGTTGCCGTCGAACTGATACAATCCATCCCAAAGAGAGAACCAGATGAAACCTTTGTTGTCCTGCTTGATCTGAAAAACAGAGTTCCTGGTGAAGCCGTCATTGACGGTCAGGTATCTGAGATTTTTCATATCCTTGGAGACCGGCACTTGCACCGAGGTGATCTTATGAGGAGACCGTGGTGACTGATGCTGATGTTTCGGAAGTGGAGTGGAGTTGACCGAGGAAAACAAGAAAAGTCCAAGACAGAAAGAACAGAGTAGTTGATACAGTTTCATGGTATGTTGATTTTTGAGCAAAAGTAATGATTTTCTTTTGACCATGCAAACAATGGAGAAGGTTGGTCGTCATGGGGGAGGTTTATGATTCGATTCCCGGGTCTGTTCCGGTGGCTCGTGTGTTAATATAGACGAGAAAATAGGGTCTATCTTATAAATAGACCTATATTTGCAATCATCAAACAGCTATCACAAAAGGCCTGGGGCTCCGATATATCCAGGAGCATGGAGAATGGGGGAATTTCCGGCCTTGAGATCACGCTGAGGATTCTTAGAAAAACTATGAAAAAAATTGGTTTATTTACTTCTTTTGCTTTGGTGGCAACGGCTGCAGCCCAAACGCCGGTCCAACGTCCGAATGTGGTTTTGCTGGTGGCCGATGACCTGGGTTATGGTGATCTTTCCTGCTATGGTGCACAAGGGGTGCAGACTCCCTGCATTGACAGTATCGCACGTGGGGGAGTCAGGTTTGTGGATGCTCATACGTGTGCTTCCACGAGTACTCCTTCACGCTATTCTTTACTGACGGGAGAATATCCCTTCCGTAAAGCTGGGACGGGTATTGCCAAAGGTGACGAGCGCATGATCATTGCTCCCGACCAATATACGGTGGCCGACGTCTTCCATGAGGCGGGCTATGCGACTGGTGCTGTGGGAAAATGGCATCTCGGATTAGGCAGCGCGGCGGGGAAACAGGATTGGAACGGTTTGCTCGACCAACATCTGGGAGATTTGGGCTTTGATTATCATTACATTATGGCTGCCACTGCCGACCGCGTTCCTTGTGCTTTTATCGAGAATGGACGTATTGCCAACTATGATGCCTCGGCTCCGATTTATGTGAGCTACAAACAGAACTTCCCTGGTGAGCCTACCGGAAAGGATCATCCGGAACTTCTGACCAAACTGAAGTCCAGTCATGGACACAATCAGGCCATTGTCAACGGTATCGGGCGAATCGGTTATATGAAAGGAGGGGGAAAGGCTTTATGGGCGGATGAAAATATCGCCGACAGTATCTCCGCGCATGCCATCCGTTTTATGGAACGTCATGTAGATGAGCCGTTCTTTCTTTATTTGGCGACTAATGATGTGCATGTTCCTCGATATCCTCATGAGCGTTTCCGTGGTAAGAGTCCGATGGGGTTGCGTGGCGATGCCATCTTACAATTCGACTGGACTGTTCAGCAGGTGGTCAATGCCTTGCAGCGTCTTGGGTTAGCGGAAAATACCTTGCTCATCATTACAAGTGATAATGGTCCTGTTCTGGACGACGGCTATCAAGATCGAGCGGTTGCTTTGGTGGGTGATCATCAGCCTAGCGGTCCTTTCAGAGGAGGAAAATATAGTGTCTATGAGGGAGGAACCGCGGTCCCGTTCATTGTCAATTGGCCTGGGCAGGTTCCGGCCGGAAAAGAAAGTCGGGCTCTGGTCTCGCAGATAGATCATATAGCGAGTATGGCACAGCTGGTAGGCGTCAAGCTGCCGCAAGGTGCAGCCCGGGACAGCCGGCCACAACTCGACACATGGTTGGGTAATAGTGATGTCTCTTGTCCGTTTGCCCTGGCGATTGGATCGGGAAAGGTCATTGATGTTCGCCAAGGGAAGTGGAAATACATAGCCCCCAAATCGGGTAAGGCATACGCTAGTGGGGCTCATTTCGAAACCGACCAGGTCTGTTCCCAGCTGTATGATTTGTCTGTATCTGTGAAGGAGAACGAGAATATAACCCTCTCTCAGCGCGACAAGGTGGTCTATTTTGAAAATCTGATTGACTCGGTTCTGCATCCTTGTTATCCTATCAGTTTCGATAGCGACCAGGTGGGGGAACGTGGGGATCGTGTGCTGAGGGGTATTGCGTGGCAGGGTGCAGTGGAGGGAATCCAAAGGAAGGAGATCCGGAGTCCTAAAATCTATACCGATGCCACCCAGCATGCGTTCCTTGCACGTGCGGGGGAGACCGTCATGCCTTTGTTGGATTATCAAGGGGAACAGATGAACGGTTATGTATATATAGACTATAATAACGATGGTGTCTTTCAAACTCATATGGGAACGAATGCATTCCCGGAAGATGATTCTGAATTGGTTTCTTTTTCCTACTATGGTGCCGACAATGCCACCGTCGGGAAGAATAGTCTCGGAGAAACACTCTCCGGTCGCCATCGTTTTGTATTGAATCCTCCTTCTTTTACTTTGCCGGAGAAACTTCCCGTCGGACGTTATCGTGTACGGTTCAAGGTGGATTATAACGATGTGAATCCCAACGGTAGTAGTTCGATGGTCGAGGAAAGTGGAAATATCGTGGATTTCATGCTCAATATCCATGGGGAGGAGGCTTTCCTCCAGGTCCGGGCTTCCAACGGGCGGGTGGTCACTCTCGATGGAAAGGATATTCTTCCGTCCTCGCTACCCTTTGGAAAAGCTGTGTCTCTCCGGCTGGTTCCGGATGATGGGTATGAAATCGCCGGCCTGTGGGTGAAGCATGGCTATGGCCTGGAGAAAGACAGTCTGTTTCAGGGAAATGTTCAATGGCAGAGAACGTATTTCGACCGTGAGGCATTCGATGGTGATAGCTTTACGATTCCTTCCTCCCTAATGGACGGAGAGGTGGAAGTGGAAGCGAATTTCGTGGTGGAGGGTAGTTACGTAAAACCGGGAAAACCGACGCGCTATCAGACGACGACACTCCCCAACGGGGCTTTTTCTGTAGCCACCCCGTGGTATTCTATGCAGATCTCCAGCTTGTATCAAGTATTGAGCGATAATGGTTCTTCTCCTTACATCTCGCTGGATTCTTCTGTGGTGGAGCCCCGCAATTCAGCCCATCTTTGGTGCTTTGTGGGGAATGAGGAGGAGGGGTACCGTATTTACAACAGACAGGCGGGCCCCTGGAAAGTATTGGCGGCTCCGGTGAAAATGAAGGGGAGAAACGGCGGTTCCTCTTATCCCGTTATGGTGGAACGTGACCGTTTGCCGGAGGGATATGTGGACGTCTGGCGTTTTGAGGATTCTTCGGATCTGGAAGATGGAGGAAAAGCCTATGCTTACCTTTATGAGGACGGATTTGTCAATCATAAACTGAATAAGCGTGAAGACCGATTGGCTTTTTGGTGTACGGGAAAGGATGCTGGTTCCACCTTGACCATTCGTTTTGTGGGGTATGAAGAGGTTATCAGCGGTATTGAGCCTCTGGGTGTTCAAGAGACGGTGAACGGTTTTTATGACGTGAGTGGTCGCCGGGTGCCTAAGACGTATAAAGGAGTACTCCTCAACAAGGGTATCAAGGTGCTCCACCGTTGATGAAGTACCTCTACAGACAGGAACGTACGTCCTTGTTATTTATGTGTACAATCGTTTTATCGTGACAAGGGGAAGATGTCTACCTTTGTGAAACTAAGATTCCAAAGTAGGTGCCTCCTTGGGGGGAATACCGGTGGATTGGGGGTTGCTTCGGATACTAAGATCGGAATATAAAAACATCATATATTATGAAGAAACAAAGTTTATTGACTTTATCTTTGATGTCAGTCGCTGCGGTGCAGGCTGCTGACCGTCCCAATGTGATCCTGATTTATACTGATGAGCACAATTTCAAGACCATAGAGGCTTATCTCCCATTGATGCAGGAGGCTCAGCGCCATCCTTGGGGAGATAATCTGAAACTAGAGACTCCTAATCTGAATTTTCTGGCAGAGAATGGCGTCCTGATGAACAATTGTCATGTCAGTACGCCGGTGAGCACGCCGTCCCGTTCCAGTATGATGTCGGGGCTTTATCCTCAGAAAAACAACTGTATCATCAATGATGTGGCGATGAATACGTCATTGAAGACGATGCCGCAGTGTTTTGTAGAGAACGGCTATGAGACTGGATATATCGGTAAATGGCATCTGAGTGGTGGGGCGAAACCAGGTTGGGCTCCTACGCCGAATTATGGATGGCAGGACAATACTTATATGTTCAACCGTGGACACTATAAGAGTATCATAGAAAAGGGTGAGGAACATCCGGAGGTACTGGATGGCTTGACGGATGATATCAATTATCATTTCATGACGGATTTCCTGACAGACAAGGCCATCAATTTTGTGACGAAGGACCGTACGGCTCCTTTCTTCTGCTGTCTGAGTATCCCAGACCCTCACGGTCCGAACATTGTTTCCCATCAATATCTGAACCTCTATACTGGATATGTTTTCAATCGTCCGAAAACGGCTTTGAAGGATATGTCGAAATATCCGAGCTGGGCGGTCGGAAATGCCAATATCAGTCAGAATGGTATGCAGAATTATTGGGGGATGGTAAAGTGTGTCGACGATAATATCGGTCGTCTGATTACGGCTTTGCGGGAAAAAGGTATCTTGGATAATACCATCATTATCTTTACTTCCGATCATGGTGACCTGTGCGGTGAACATGCGCTCCACAATAAGAATCGTCCGATGGAGTCTTCCTTGAAGGTGCCGTTCATCGTCTATGCGCCGAATCTGTTGCCGAAGGGACGTGTGGTTCAGCCTGCAGTGAGCAATCTTGACGTCTATCCGACTTTGGTCAGTCTTTGTGGCCTGAAGGGGATGCCCGATAATCTGGATGGAACGGATATCTCTCCTTTGTTGAGGGGGGACGAGTCCTATGTCCCGTTGAATTGTGTCTTCTCCCGTCAGACCGGTGACTATACGGGGTGGCTGAGTGTCACGACAGACCGCTATAAACTGGTGGTCTCCTCTGAGACCGGAGACGAGCCTTGGTTGTTCGACCGACAGGTGGATCCCGATGAACTGGTCAATTTCTATTATGATGACGCTTACCAGGAGATTGTTACCGACCTGACCCATCGTCTGGTTGACTATTGTGAGAAGAATGATGAACCTAAGTTTAAGAACAATAAGATTCGTCAGGATTTGGGAGTAGCTCCATTGGAAGATGATCAGAACCGAGGTGACAATATGCTGATCAATGGCGATTTCGACCAGACCGAAATGGTGGATGGGGTATTGCGCCCGATCAACTGGGAAGTTACTACAGCTACGCCAAAGGCAGCCTGTGTCGTTGAAAACGGTGTGGACCAGACCTATTGCCTCAAATTGGGGATAATTGGTAAGGCTACTCCTGCCAGTGCCCGTCAGACGGTGGCCGTGATACCTGGTGAAACCTATACTTTTACAGGGTATTGTTATTATTCAGATGCTCCGACCAATGGTCAACTGGCTTCCATTAAGATTTTGGATAGTGAAGACCGACTGTTGAAAGAATATGTTATTCCTGCTGATGGCTCATTCGGTAAAACACCGGATGACAGTCATATCCGTACCTTTGATTTCACCGCGACCATGGAAATGGCTAGCATTGTGATTGAGAACAACGGGATTAACAAACTGATTCGTTTTGACAATTTCCATATCGCTAAGAAGCAGATTACTGCCATCGGTGAGGTGGTGGATGAAGCACGTCGTGACAATGTGAGTGTGCAGGACGACCGGTTGGTGTTTGGCTACAACGTGAAAACTGCTGAGGTCTATACCGTCTCAGGAGTGAAGGTGGGTCCGAAGGTCCATGGTGCCGCTCATCTTCAGATGAACCGTTATCCGGAAGGTGTGCTTGTGGTCAAGGCTCAGCTGAAGAATGGAGGAGAGGAAGTGAAGAAGATTATGCATTAATGTATTTTTTCAATCATAGTAATATTTTAAACATGTGGGTCCGGCTGCAGTCTTGTAGTCGGACTTTTTAGTTTCTGTCAAGTAGCTCCTACGATTGTTCTGCAATCGTGTTATGAACCCTAAAGGTTGGACACCAAAATGAGAGTTCATGAAATATCCATTTGAACGTCGATTGTCATTAGTACAACGTGTAAACTCAGGTGAGTCTATAATGCATGTATGCAAAGACGTTGGGATTTCCCGAAATGTATTATATCTGTGGGTTGACCTCGAATAACCACAGCGGTTACTCTTGTAAGAAAAGAAAAGCGGTTGGAGAAGGTGCTCTTCTTCAACCGCTTTTCTTATGATCCCGATAGGGTTATCTCTGATAACATTTGATGCGTTTGCCGTCCCATCCCACGGCCATGATATATTGGGCTTCTTCCGGGAACATGACCATTGTATAGGTCTCTTCGTCATCGCTGCCCAGTCCGTACATTGAGATGCGAATCAGTTGGTCCTCGGCATTATAGGTTTCAAAGGCTACGGCGTTCTTCCATACCTGATGGTCTACGCGGACGTAAGGTACAGCTGGTTCACGTTTGTCATAGATATGGGTGGTCGGTGTACAGCCGGCATTTAGTCCTGCATCGTGCAGTGGTAGTTGAGATTTAAAGGTGTTCCAGTTGAAGGCATTGATGTAGTTAATCTCTCCTGCGGGTACTGGATAACCCTTGTCAGCAATCTGTTGCTTGAGTGCGTCAATCATTTCCGTACTGATGTTCAACCAGGTTGGTCCATAGTCCTGGACATAGTAGCGGATGGGTCTCAGCATTCCTGCTTTCTCAAAGAAGGGTAGGAAATTCAGCTGGGAGGAATCACAGACCTCACGGATAAATTTCAGCTGCAGCTGTCCGTCGGTCATCTTTGACTCATCTGTTGTTCGGATGGCCTGGCATACTTTAGCATAGATGTCGGGACTGTATTCGGCTTGCTGGCAGTACAGCTGCAACTGCCATAGCGGTACCAGTTTTACGAAATGGTCATAGTTGACGCTGACTAGGGTCGTGTCTCTTCCGGTGGGTCTACCGTCGTAGTCCACATTGGGTACCGTCACCTTCTTCTCTTCCACATTCTTATAGTCGTTACCCTTTTGCAACTGCCAGGGGAAACCTTTTCGAACCCCTTCTTCCAGATAGCAGTTGAAACGTCCTCCCTTGATTTTGCTATAGTCGTCCATACCGGATTTCTCGCATTCCAGACGATAGTGGCCGACGCCCAATTTGAATTCTACCCACGCGGAGTAGATGTTGTTGGTGGTCTCACCACAACCCACCCATTTCAGTCCTGGACGCAACTGATTGACGTGCCCTAATTCGTGGGCGAATCCCCAGAATTCAAAGTCAGCCCTGTCGGGTTTCATCCATTTGAAGAGTTGGGCATCTCTAGCTGCGGCACCTGTGCCGTCGGCGTGCATGGGACCGTCCCAGATGACTCGGGCAAATTGACGGTTCTTGGGTTCTATTCCGTATTTAGCCAGGCCCATGACTTCTCTTTCATAGTAGATGGTGCTGTCCATGTTGTGGGCCAGGTCGGTAATTCTTACCGGACAATATTCTTTGAAACGTGCGGTCGGGAAGGCGGCCTGTATACGTTGGGTACGGATGTCCATGATGTCTGAGCAAGCGTTGTCTAATATCTTGACCCAATCTTCATCGGTGTCTCCGCGTTCTAGATCAAAATAGCCGTTGACGTGGCCCATGGCGAAATGTAATTGTATTGTCGGGGCTGTCCGATAGTCGTCCGTATAATAGGAGACATAGCTGTTGCCACGGTTCTCGGCGGTAATGATATTGATGCCATTCTGCAGCGTATAGAAGGATGCCGGTTGGTTACTATCGTTGCTCCAGTCTTTGATAATCAGTTTTACCGGATATTTTTTATCGATTCCATCGGCAAAAATCACACTTTTCTCGCCTTGGGGAAAGTAGATGCCCGTGGGATTCTCATATCTGTTATAGGCGGAATTCTTTTGGCGGCGGGCTACAGATTCCAGAGTCTCATAAGGTTCGAAGTTTCCGACACGGAATCTGGTGTCGTATCCTTCTTTCAATAGATAGTAGGCCAACTGTTTGAGATAGGGATTGGCCAACTGGTTGATTTCTTTTTCGCCGACTTCTGGCTTTAAGGCGTAGCACAAAGAGTTGGTAAAGACTTTGTCAGCTTCTTCCAGCTCTGACGCGGATTTTCCGAAAAATTCCATTTCCGCACAGCTAACAAAGTTATATTGTCCCGTTTTCACCGTAAATCGGATGGATTTCACCTGATCGATACCTTGGTCACCCAATGCGATGGTGGTTGGATCTCCTGTAAACTTAAAGTCGTGCATGGGAATGATTTCCGTAAAATGGGGGTCCTCATTCGTGCAGTAGGAAACTGTGACTTTTCCGAAACGTCCGTTCGTATGGTTCGTTCTTGGAGTGTATACAAAATGGTCGATATGAGGGGCACCTTCAAAGTGATAGGTCAGTGTGACGGGAAATTGGGTGCTGCCGCCTTGCCATTTCGAATGATAGAATGTATTCTTGTCACCGTCGAAGGTCATTTCTATACCTTGTGACGTTTTGTTGACCGATGAGGCCTCCCCGCTGTAAACCGGGATTTTCTTATCTCCAGATATGCAGTTGATCCCATCGTTTCCCGCCTGTATCAGGTTGATTTCTCTGACTTTCCCATTGTTTAGGCTGACTGTAAATTTCCCTTTCCTGGACGTGGTCTTGTACCAATAGTCGGTTTTGATTTTTAGCTGACCGTTCGGGGTGCGGGTGAGATAGAACCATGGTGTTTCTCCTTCGTTCCGCACAGGAGCAATCTGGTAGTCGGTGTTGCTCAGTACGGGGAGTACGCTCATGCCTCCAAATGCATGAACATAAATATTCTGTCCGGGGAGGATGACGGTAGGTCCCTTTTTAGAATCCGGTAGTTGAGAATAATTTTGAGCCCAGCCTAATACGGGGAAGGCTGCGAGTAGAAGGGTTAAAAACGGGTGTGTTTTCATAGGTGTATTTTCATATATTAGAGAGTTAAACCGTGAAATGCGTCAAGGACAGCTCGTCCCCTTCTACGTGTGTCTGTGGGGACGAATCTACTTCTGTGGTATTCTGGGTGGGGCGGACAGAAGGTAGTAGTCGGTAGTAGAGCCGGTACTCCAACGTCCTATCCTATATTTTCCCCTTTAAGAAGTTACAGAGGCAAATATAGGATATCTTCGGTTGGATTTAATGAACTATTGTGTACAAACCTAGTTCATTCGTGTGTTTTTAAAGTAGGTTACGGTTGGGGTTCTGTTTGATTCTCTTTAAACAGAACATCTTTCATTCATAAAATAGCAGGACTACGACCCGTATAGGGCGTAGTCCTGGCTAACTACAGTTTTGCATAGTGTCGTCTTATCTCTCGATGTTGTAGTTGAAAGTTTTCTGTTTCCAGAGACTTTCTCGGAAATCCGGTTGAGTGGGTAGCGGCATCAGGCGTCGGATTCCTACTTTGGTGCACCGGATTTTCCATAAGTTCTATTCAACGTTAGTCGCTTGCGCGTGTTTGTTGAATGCGGTGGAAAATACAGTAACGGAGTATTCCTCCTTTCCCTAGCCTTACGGCTTCAACTTTCTTTCTTCATCTAATTGAGTTCTTGTGTTGTTGTTTTAATTAATCTGGTGCAAAGTTATGGCGAAATGAGAAGCTTTAGTGTAAAATTTGTACGGATGAATGGTAAATTCGTACGAAAATACTGATGAAATGGCCAATTTCTAGAAATATGGGTGAAAAGTGTTGCGGTTTGCTTCCTATGGCATTTCTGTGTTAGGTTGGTTAGAGATGGGGGTACTTTCAGGGATGTTTTTAGATAAAATCCACACCATGTTTAGAGCAGGTTCAGGAATATTTGGGGGCTGGCGTTATCGTGGATCTCTTCTGGTTTGAGATTCGAGTCGTCTAAAAAATGTAGAAGACAACCATTAGTTTGTCTTTGTGTTGATTGTGAGGATGCAGGGAGTCCTTCCGTTTAGAAAATTGGAAATAGTGTAATCACATCGTGTGACTTATCAGATCGCACCTCTTCCTAAAGTCCTGTTTTCTGTCGTTGGAAGATGTTGTGCAAGGGGCTAAAAAGCCAAAAAAGTGGGCGTATCACTACGGCCACTTCCATGGGGTTAGGGTAAATGGATAAAAATATATATGAAAATCTTTTACCCATAACACTTTATCACAATCACCTATTCATCTATTGTTTTGATCTATTATATGAGAAAAATCTTTCATTGATTTACGTCACAAAATTACGAAATGATAGGACATGTCAATGGTAATATTGTATATTTTTGTGGTATAATTGTACGGATATTTGGGGGATTGGTGCTTTTGGGACTGAAAAGAGCTTGATTCTCGTTTTGTAGACGTCAGTTGGGGGATTGGTTGTTGAAATGGATGAGCGGTTGTTGGGGGTGGCAGAGTGGATACGGATTGAAGTCGTGAAGCATTTCTTAAGGGTTAGCTTTATTTGGGACTTTTCTTTCGGATTTTGGAACTAGAGCTAAATTTAGGGTCACAGGTCCTTTGTTGTACTATTATTCGTAGAGTAGTTTGCTGCTAATGGTAGCATTTCCCCCAGCAGCAATATTGTTGCCTTTGTCTTGTGTACGATTCTTTTTTGTAGCGCCTAAGGTGGGGATATCATTCTTCGTGGTCAACTCATCTCGTCTTCATATTCAAGTACGTCTGTCGGAATCCATGTGTTCCACAGTTTTCTGCATTATACTCATATACAAAAAAAGTCCAATACAAAATATGTACTGGACTCTTGCGCTTCAAGATGGGCTTGAACCAACGACCCCCTGATTAACAGTCAGGTGCTCTAACCAACTGAGCTATTGAAGCATTTGCTTTCAAAAAATATTTGCGCTTCAAGATGGGCTTGAACCAACGACCCCCTGATTAACAGTCAGGTGCT
>SAMEA104404097__coassemble_154_pt1 | contig 71885 bp, 59 predicted proteins | sample SAMEA104404097__metabat2_low_PE_059 | metagenome-assembled genome bin SAMEA104404097 (sample SAMEA104404097) | Balaenoptera acutorostrata | reverse complement strand
AACAGCCCGATATCGGGCTATTTTGTATAGGGAGCAAATCGGAGGTTTCTTTATTCTACACTAGGGCATTTCTTGTAGCCCGTTGTGTTTCCTCCCGACGTCCTTCCGCATCTCCTCTTTTTCTATTACCTTTACAGAAAAATAGACTAGATGACATGAAGAATAGAAATCTGGATGGTTCCACTTTGACCTTTGCACAGGATGGACAATTGATTTTTGAGGCAAAGGAACATCGTTACCATGTGGAAGGAGTGGGGGAGATGACGCCGGTCAGCCATATTGTCTCTGAATTTTTCAAACCGTTCGATGCGGAATTCTGGAGTCTGCGCAAAAGCCGGGGGCATAAGCTGAAGGCAGAACAGCTCCGTGAGGAATGGGCCGCGAAAGGAGCGGTGGCCTGTCAGGCCGGAACGTATCTGCACCGGCAGATTGAGCACTATCTGAACGGAGGGCAGCCTTCGGAACTCTTCTGCTGTGTAGGCTATAAAGGGAAATATGTGCATGTCTCCGAACTGGTGGACATCGACCGTGAATGGGAATACTTCAGAGCCTTCGATGCCGAGACCGACTATACTCCTTTCCGTACGGAATGGGGCGTCTTCGATGTAGAGACCCGTATTGCCGGAACCATCGACCTGATAGGGGCCCGTCCCGATGGCACCTATGAGATTTACGATTGGAAACGAAGTAGCAAGATTGATCCCGAGGAACAGAACCCCTGGTCGGATGGGCGGTATGGTCTGGAACACCTTTCGGACACCTCCTACGTGCATTATTGTTTGCAGCAGAACCTCTACCGTTACTTGGTGGAGAAAAACTACGGGTTGAAGATTTCTCGGATGAATCTGGTGGTCCTTCATCCCGAGTACGACAATTACCGGATGATTCCGGTACCCCGTATGGACCGGGAAATCGGCGTGATGATGCGCCATGTCCTGGAACAAAAGGCGGATTGAACCTGAAAATCGCTGATCTGCGCTTTATTGTTCTTCTTCCGTTACATCTTTTGTTGTATTTTTGCATTTTGTTCAGTGAAAAACAATCTATACAAAACAATACATGATGAAAGTTAGAAATTGGTTGAGTGCCTTGTTCCTCTGTGGGGCCTGTCTCGCCTGCCATACCGGCGAACCGGTCCCTGAGTTGAATGTTCGTTATGCCGCGAAGGCGGAAGCTGAGTCGCTGATTGCTGATGCCGACGACTTTTCAGAACATCTGAATCAGTTTGATTTGAATGTACGTCTGCAGAAAACAGGAGCCACAAAAGCGGAATGGGAAAAACTGGTCAGACAGGAAACTTTGGAATGGTCCGAGCAGGATCTGGCCAGAATGCAAATGGCCTTCGATACGATTGAAAGTCATATTGCCCGACTCGAACTGGATATTCCTTTTCCCCAGGAAATCGTGATGCTGAAGACGAGTATGCAGGAGGAAATGGGAGCCGGAGCCTATACCCGGAGAAACTGGATTGCTATCGGTGCCCATGAACTGCAGCGGGCTACGGACGCGCAACTCACCCAACTGGCAGCCCATGAACTCTTCCACGTACTTTCCCGGCATGATGCGGCGTTCAAAAAGAAAGTATACCGGATCTTCGGGTTCGAGAGTACCGGACACGAGTTTGTCTTTGAGGACGATGCCGACGAAAAGCGCATCACCAATCCGGACATCGCTTTTCGTGACAGCTATATTCCATTGACGGTAGAGGGCCGCGTACAGAAATGTGTGGAGTTTATCTATGCGGACCATGATTACGACGGAGGGGATATCTTTGACTGTCTGAGAGTTGGGTTTATTCCTTTGGACGACCAACTGCAACCGGTGGTGAGCGACAGCGGCACCGTGATTTATCCCATGGCGCAGGTAGCCGATGAGTTTCAGTCCAAGATAGGGAAAAATACCAGTTATGTGATCGACCCCGAAGAAATTTCCGCAGAACATTTCTCTTTCCTGGTGACGGAGAAGAAGAACCTCCCGAATCCAGAATATATCGAAGCGATGAAGGTGGCCTTGCAAAAGAAGTAGCGCGACCTTCAATATGTTGATTCCGAAAAAGCCCGGACCCGTCAAGGTCCGGGCTTTTTTCGGAGATACTTCCAGAAATTCTTCCAGAAATTCTTCCAGAGATTCTTCTAGAAATTCGTTGGAATCAAAGTCTATCTTATTCTCAAAGTAGTGCCTGATGGCAATTGAAATGACGATAAACGAGCATATTCTATTAAAGAAACGTGTATTATTGTAATTTTTGTTTAATTTTGCGAAACTGATTTTTATCTTTTACTAGACATTAACGAGCCGTGTTTTTCCTCGTAGGTCCTTTTGGGCTTGAGCAGGTCCTTGGGGAACTCATCATGGTATGGGCGGCAAACAGACCGTTGTCCTCCCCATTGTCAGTGGAATCATTGATTTTACTTATTGCGGGAGACCGTCTTCGGAGACCATCGGAGGCTTGAATCCAATCCCAAGGAAAATCCACAGGCATCAACGCTATAGTCCATAGTAAAAGGAAAAAATCCCCATTTAGAAGGTCAGACGCTTCGGATGGCGGATGCTGGATGGGGACAGATGGGTTTCAGATCTGGTAGGGTCAGTTAAAAAACAGATAGATATGAATTTACCGGTAAACACCCTGTTGCAAGGGGGAAAATATAAGATTGTACGTTTCATCAATAGTGGCGGTTTCGGGTGCACCTACGAAGCCGTCCATGTGATGCTGGATCGACGTGTCGCCATCAAGGAGTTCTTCGTCAAGGATTACTGTAATCGTGACGAGACCACCGCCCGGGTGACAGTCGGTACAGAAAGCAAGAAAGAACTGGTGTCCCGGTTGCGGGACAAATTCATAGAGGAGGCCAAGGCTTTATGTCGGTTGGACCATCCTGGAATTGTCCGCGTATTCGATGTGTTCGAAGAGAACGGAACGGCCTATTACGTGATGAGATATATCGATGGACTTTCCCTGGGCGACCTCGTGAAGCGGGAAGGTCCCTTGTCGGAGCAACGTGCTTTGAAATATATCCGGCAGCTGGCCGAAGCCTTGGATTACGTGCACCGCAACAACCGTCTGCATCTCGATATCAAACCCTCCAATATCATGGTGGGGCCGTCGGACCGGGCGATTCTGATCGACTTCGGGGCATCTAAATATTATGGTGCGGACCATGGGGAGAACACTTCTACCTTGATGGGGAAGACGCCCGGTTATGCTCCTTTGGAACAGATGGGCAATGATGTCGGACAATTTATGCCCGCTTCGGATATCTATGCGCTTGGTGCCACCTTCTATAAGTTGCTCTCGGGACTGACTCCTCCCGATGCTTATCAGTTGGTCAGTGGCGCCCGTCTGCAACCCTTGCCCGATGAAATTTCTGCTTCCACGAGAACGGCCATCGCCGAGGCCATGCGGATCAATAAGTTTGAACGGCCACAGAGTATCCAGGAGTTTTTGGATCTCTTGAACGGCACGTCTTTGTCTCAAAAGCCGACTCCCTCCGTCGCGGAGGAGCAGAAAACCGCAGCGGGTGCTTCAAATGAAGTTTCTCTGAATGGCGGAGCGGCACCAGCCGAAATACGGGGAGAACATCAGTCGAAAGCGGAGAAAAATACCGCACTTCGCCGGAAGAACGCTTCCCCGAAAAAGAGTTTCAACCCTTATGACAGGAGTTCCTCTTTTCAGTCGGCACCTTCTCCCCAGTCGCCGTCTGCCTCACCTTCGCGTCCTCAAAAACCTAACGTGCACCCTGCACCTGTCGCTGCTTCCTCTACCGTAGAGGTGGAGGAGGAATGGGAAGAGGAAAGCGGCAGGTCGAAGGAGAAGAAAATCATAATCGTACTGCTTTTCCTGCTGTTGGCTGTGGGCGCTTTCTTTTATTTCAAACCCACCCTGGACCGTTGGCGGAAACCGTCGACACCGACGGTCGAGGCGATGCGCTATGTGAATGCCAACGGACTGATGTTCATTTATACCGGTGAGGTGACTCCCGACAGTATTCCCGAAGGAAAAGGTGTCGGTATCTATGAATATGGAACGTACCGGGGAAACTACCAGCAAGGAATCCGGAAAGGAGAGGGTGTTTATACCACCTTCTATGGCGGCAACCGCTTTGAAGGTTCTTTTGTCAACGACTCCTATCAGTATGGTAGACTCTATTTCCAGGATAGTACGTATTATGAAGGATTATTCGTCAATAATAGTTATCATAACGGCATCATGTACACCAAGAAAGATGAAATCTCTTATGTCGTTCAATAATCTTGTAGCTTATGTGTAGTAGAATCGTCATCAGAAAAACAGCGGTCCTGGGATTGCTCCTCTTCGGGATACAGGGGCTTCTTTTCGCCCAGCTTCCCTTGAAGAAACCTTTCACCATGACCAAGCACAATAGTCACGTGGATTATACCTTGACAGCGGCTGCGGCAGAAAAGATGGGATTAGGAGAGAAAGAGGTTCGGAATCTCGGTATCCACCACAACCAGGTCTGGGTGGACCTGGGACTGAGTGTCAAATGGGCGGAATGCAACATGGGGGCCAAGGTGCCTTCGGATGGCGGCACCGTTTATGCCTGGGGAGAAACAGCGCCTAAGAACAAATATGATGCCGAGAGCAGTCAGACCTGGAAAAAGCGTTTTCGTGCCATCAGCGGTAAACCCGAGTATGATCCGGCCTGTAAGGACTGGAAAGGAAAGTGGCGCATGCCGACCGATACGGAGATCAGCGAACTGATCTTTGAGTGTACCTGGAAACTGGATACCCTTGGTCAACAGCCCGGTTATCGGGTCGTCGGGAAAAACGGACAGTCCATCTTCCTGCCTTTTACGGGAAGAGATGCCTCCCGGCAATCGTCCTCCCAGGAGCCTGTGGGCCTGTACTGGAGTGCCTCTCCCCATAAGAAAAACAACGGGGAGGCGTTCAGTCTGTTGTTCACTCCTCAGAGTTTTTCCTTTGAGTGGGGACCGAGATTTACGGGAAGAAGTATACGTCCCGTGCTGTCAGAATAAAGGGGGCGGAGATTGTTTCCCCCCCCCTTCCATCCGGAGAGGAAGGAAAGGAGCGCTGACTGGTTGTGAAGGTTCCGGGAAAACGAAGTTTGGATGCTTGACGAAGAAAAGGTTTACAAAAAATAGTTTAATAAGATAAAAATCCATATATTTGTGAAAATCGTTTCTTTCGGCCCTCTATGGTTGGGATCCCGGTAGTTCCCGGTATCATGGAGAACGGACGGAGAAATGATTTATTCGTAATTAACCTAAAGTGTTTTGCTATGGAAACTGATTACAACCAAATGATAGAGGAACGTGTGGGCTCCTTCTTTGAGAATCTGAATCATCGGTTCAAGGAAGAGGACATGAAACGTATCCGTGCGGCTTTTGAGTTGGCAAGGGAAGCGCATCGAAACCAGAAAAGAAAGACGGGAGAACCCTATATCATCCATCCGATCGCAGTGGCCCGCATTGTTGCCGAGGAACTGGAACTGGGGGCAAATCCGATTATTGCCGCTTTCCTGCACGACGTGGTGGAGGATACTCCTTATACTATAGAGGATATCCGCGACCGTTTTGGGGAAGACGTGGAATTTCTGGTAGGGGTGGTTACGAAGAAGAAAAAAGCGAAATACGACCAGTCCAAACAGGTGGACAACTACCGACAGATCCTGGCTTCGGTGCATTATGATATCCGTGCCTTGCTCTTGAAACTGGCCGACCGTCTGCACAATATGCGGACCTTGGAAAGCATGCGTCCCGACAAACAGATGAAGATTGCGGGAGAGACCGACTATTTCTACGCACCGCTGGCCAACCGTCTAGGATTGTATCATGTAAAGTCGGAACTGGAAAACCTTTCCTTCAAATACCGCTGTCCAAGAGAGTTCGCCGCATTGGAGAGTCAGGTGGAAGCCCGTAGAGCCGCAGAGAAGGAAGCGCTCGACCATTTCGTGGCGCGTATCTCCCAAATTCTGGCGGCCCATGGCGTAGAGGTGAAGACCGAGGTGCGTTACCGTAAACTGAGCAGTATCTGGAGAAAGATGCAGGCGGAGGACAAGGACATCCAGCATGTCGACGGACAGCATTACATCCGTATCATCTATCCTAACCCGGTGGAGAAAACGGAGAAACAGATGAGTCTGTTCATCTATTGTGTGCTGACCGACTATTTCAAGGAATGTCCCGGCAGTGTCAGCAATTATATTGACTCCCCCAAAGAGAACGGTTATCAGAGTTTCCATGTGAACTTACTGAATGAGCATGGCAAGTGGGAGGAAATCCATATCGCTTCCGAACGTATGGTCCGTAAGTCCCGGCTGGGGTGTACGGCGGAACGTACGGAGGAGAATGTAGATGCCTGGCTGAAGAAGTTCCGTACCATTCTCCAGACCATGGGAGATGGCAACGATGAGATGGATTTTATGGAGGGCGTCACCTCTTCTTTCTATAACGATGATATTTTTGTGTTTACGCCAAAGGGGAGAGGAATCATCCTGCCCAAGGGCGCCTCAGTCCTGGATTTTGCTTTCGAACTGCACAGCAACCTGGGCCTGCATGCCAAGTGCGCGCGCGTAAACGATAAATTGTGTTCTTCGAAAACGATTCTTCATCGTGGCGATGCCGTAGAGGTGATTACCGACAATGACATTTGGCCCGAAGAGCACTGGATGGACTATGTCCATACTTTCAAGGCGAAGAAGAGCCTGCGTTCCTACCTCTCCAAACGTCCGCATCTGCCTTATGGGCGTTGTCTGTCCTGTCATCCGTTACCCGGTGACGAGGTTGTCGGTTTCAAGGACGAGGAGGGACATATCACGTTGCACAAACGTAATTGTAAAAAGGCCATCTCCTTGGCTTCCCGTTGGGGAGACTCCATTGTCTCGGTCAACTTCGAAGAGAACGACGCGTTCCTGTATCCGGTGAGAATCTGTGTGCGTGGTATCGACCATAAGCACCTGTTGAGGGACATCGTGGCTTGCGTTACAGAACAGCAGAACCTGTCCATGACCAAACTGTCCATTGAGACGAAGGACGAAATCATCGAGTGTACGATAGACTTTGCGGTGCATTCCATCTACGAACTGCATTCCGCGATGGATTCTATCCTGGAAATTCCGGGTATTGACGAGGTCCATCGTGTGGATATCGAATAACGTGGGCGCGGGCAGCGCCTCCGTGTGGTAGATGTTGTGCATCTGCAGGAAGAATGATAACGACTCCATGGGCGCTGGCCATACATAAACTATAATAAAAAACGAACAAAGGTTCTTCCCAAAGAGGGGAGGACCTTTGTTCGTTTTTTAGGTTTTCGCATCAGCTAAGACGTAAATCCCTGAATGGATTTACGGGACTCATGGGTAGAGCTACGAGCTCTTGTACCTTCCGGGAAAATGGAAGAACATCGTGTCTCCTTATTTATAATTGTGCAGCAATCCTTTTAGACAGTCGATTCAGTATAATGCCGCTGATGGCAATGACGATAAGCACGGTTATGATATTCAACGAACTGTAAGCGGTAAAATCCATCAAGGTAAAAGGACTTAAAATGAAAAACTGGTGCACCAGGTAGATCTCATAACTGTAATGGTCAGAGAAGGACAAAATTTTCATGTTGTCCATCCCTTTGAAAATCTTTAGAAAAATAATGTACAAGGCAAACCCTAACATCAGATGTGACATATCGTGGAACATACTAAAAAGCGTAGCGGTGATGCCGGATGAGGGTATTGAAAAACTATGATTGACGGCTATTTTAGCGACATTGATGCCAATAGCACCCAGTATGGCGATGTTTTTGAAATGGTACAGCTCTTTGGCTGAGATTTTCCTTGCGAAAACTCCGTAATAATATCCCAGAATGTAACAACTGATCCATATCGGATTTAAATCCTCATAAACCGGAATGGACACGAGAATATAGGTTCCCCATATCGCCAATAAATAGCCCAATGATTTTTTGAGGGATTTTTTGTCCAGCCATAATTTAAGATGATATAAAATAGGAGTTATCAGATAACAAAACAGAATATATCGGATGAACCATAAATGTCCAAGACCGTCTACGGTAGAGATACAAAGCAGACTTCCCCCAAAACTTTCGTATGAAACACTTGGTACCTTCCATACATAAAAAATAAAGGATATGATTAAAAAAAAGTAATATGGAATCAATATCTTTTTAAACTGACATCCTATCCATTTCCAAGGGTGTTCTATCGTTTTGCTACTATACAGATACCCTGATAGCACTAAAAAAATTTGTACACCTACATTCAGCCACCATGCGAGTCCTATATTATAGTATTGCATCATATGACAAGATATGATGAGACACATAGCCACTCCCCTCAACGCACTAATCGAATAATCTCTTTGCTTCAACATTCAAATTTTTTTTATTGGGTGCAAATGTAAGTTTTTTTTGAAAACAACTGACCTACCTCTATAACTTATGTGAGAAAAATGATGACAGGACTTCTTCAGATTTGTATTCACCAACTGAGTCGGTGTATCGCGGAGCGCTTGATTATAGTTGAGGTGACAGAGGAAGGTAAGAAAAGGTGCTGTTCGTTGTTTATCCAGATATAGGGTGAAATGGATTACCATTATAACATAGATGTGGTATTTGATTTTTTGGGGGGATATATGTACTCTTTCATAAGTTGTTTTGTCTACCACCATGGTGACGAACGTCTGCCACCACGGTGACGAACGTCTGCCACCACGGTGACGAACGTCTGCCACCACGGTGACGAACGTCTACCACCACGGTGACAGACATTCTGCAAGTAGTTTAAATCGGTAGAAGTCGTTTATATAAATGCTGTAAGGGAAATTCCCAGGCTTGGCAGGAATAGCCTTGCTTTTTCCTTGTCGCCGGGTGCCTGGTACAAAAGGCAATTTCCAGGTGCCGAATGGCCGTTCTCGTCTGGAAAGACAGGACCGGGGATGGATTTCGTTCCTGTTGTTCGGATACAGGACCATTGCGGTGATTGGGTTGAGGAGAAGGAGATGGTGAGTCGCAGTCGGTAAATGCATGGTAACGCCTTCGGTGGCTGATGACTCGGCTTTTTCGATAAACGCAAAAAGACCTGTCCTCTTGCCGGTTGCGGCAATGAGGACAGGTCTTGTCATTATTGGGAAAAGATGTTTTCTGAAAATCTTCCGGGAAGGGAAGGAGCGTTAGGAGGAAAGAACAATGGCACGTACCTGGTCGAATTTCTGATTTTCCAGATCTCTTGGGGAAATCAGGAAATCGAGTACACCACCATCCGTGAAACTGAGTGTGAAATCCTCTTCTTCGCAAGAATCGACCTGCAGAAGGATTTCCCATTTTTCATAAGGACTTTCCCAAGTCTCCGTCTGACGGTGGTCAGGGGGCATCAGGAGTCCGTGGTCCTCGTGGCACTCTTTGTTTTCTGAAAAAAGGATGGCTCTTTCCTTGGGAGAAATCTCTTCCCCTTCGTCGTCGACCAGGACCAGTTCTTCCAGCTGGGACAGGTCCTCGAGATAAATGACTTTGACCTCCTCTGTCTGGCTCACGATACTCTTGATACAATCCTCGTAAGAAAGTTCTCCGAGGTAAGGATCGATCTTGGCAAAGAAAGAGAGCAGCCCTTTATGGGGCAGTTTGATGTCTGGACGTAAATCCGCTACTTCTGCCAGATTAATCTGGCAGATAAAGTTCATTTCTACCGTGTCTCCCTCAGCGTCGATGTAGGTAGGGTATTCCATGTCTATAGGCAAATCGGGATTTCCCCACCATCGGCTGCTTCCGACAGGTAATTTATTCGTCGCTGTTACGGTTTGGATATAGATGGGTTTCATAATCGTAGGATTTTAAGGTAGACCGTATGTGATTTCATTTTGCATTCCAATGGACTTGTCCTGTTATGAATAAGTGATCTTTTACCGATTCTGACCAATTCCTTATCTGGCTTTTTGTTGGGGAGGGCGATAATTTCATCTCGGCCCCCTAGGTTTGTCGGTCCTGCGTCCGGTGCGTTTTCAAGAGCGGGTCAACGGGAACGATGGTTGTGTTGTCGTATCCCCAAGGAATCCTGCTTCCACGTCAGCGAACATGGAAATTCGGAATTTGTCCCATCTTTTGACGGCATCTGTGTTTCTCATGGCTTCCAACCCAAAAGGATTTTTACTCCTATTGGTGAATCATTGCAAATATAAACATTTTTTACTATCTGAAAAACAATATGGGGCATAAAAAAGGAAAGCGGTGGAGGCTTGAGAACAGGGCGTTATCTTTCCGTGTGTATCCCTAGGATATTCCAGGTGGAGAAGGGGAGATGCCGGTCATAAAAAACGTGCCCCTCCTAGAGAAGGGCACGTAAGATGATCGGGAGCATTTATTTGTTCTGAATAATCGCGCGGACGTGGTCGAAACAGTGGTTTTCCAGATCTTCCGGTGAAATGAGAAAATCAAGGACACCACCATTCATGAAGTTGAGATGGAAGTCTTCACCATTGCAGGAGTCCACCTGTAAGAGTATCTTCCACATTTCGTAGGGTGGGGCCCAGGTGTCCCATTCCCGATGGGTCGGCGGGACAAAGAGTCCATGCTCCTCATTGTATTTGTCGGTATTCTCGGAGAAATCCATGCGCATCTCCTGGAAGGCGAGGTCCTTGCCCTCTTTTCCGAGCAGTGCGACCTCCTCAAGTTGGGAGCGGTCTGCGAAATAAAAGACCTTGACCGCATCGGGATCGCTGATCTGGTTCAGCAGGGCTTCCGCATTCGCGTCATCACCTAGGTAATGACCAATCTGGGCAAAGAAGGACAACAGTCCTTGGTGAGGAAGTCGGGTGGAAGGATTCAGTCTAGCCACTTCTTCCAGGTTGATTTGGCAGATAAAGTTGTATTCCTTTTCTTGGCCCTCAGCATTGATATAAGTGGGATATTCCAGATGCTTCGGTAAATCAGGATTTCCCCACCATTGGCTGCAACCGACAGGTAACTTATATCCCGCTTTTGCAGCTTTGATATAAATAGTTTTCTCCATATTTCCTTTATATTTTAGCAATTCTAGTCGAAAATAAAGTCAGGATTCATGGCTGCTGGGTTTTTCCAGTCGATGCCGAATTCTTTCAGAACCTGGGTTTTGAGTGCCCAGTAACGGGAACTGGTGCCGGCCTGGTAGTCGTCCTTTGCCATGAGGTCTTCCATTTTCTGATAGACCTCGTCGATGCAGTCCTCCCACTTGTCGGTCCATTCAACGGGATCGGTCTTGAAGAAATCGTTGGCACCGATCTGTTCGGCTTTGCCTGCGTCCGCCAGACGGATATTACGGGTCAGTGCGTTGATTTCCTGCTGGATGGCTTCCATTCCGTCCTGTGGCTGTCCTTGCATTTCCGGACGGTTGCTCAGGGATTTCAACCAGTTGAGGAGGATGACTTTGAGACGGGGATGTTCGTTGAAAGTCTCGGTCAGTCGTTTTCCCAGACCGTAGAGGGCTGCTGCCTCATTGGTGTAGGCCAGGAGGGCAGGAGCATAATGTAGATATTCTTTTACGAAGAGCGCGTTCTCCCACTCTTTGTAATGATCCTGAAGATGCTCCTCGGCCAACTGTGTCATGACGTCCAGATAGTCCATATACAGTTGTACGTTCTCTTTCTCCTCACTGAGGGGAGTGGTCTTCATTTTCTTTTTGATATCTTCCAGTTGTGTATTCAAATCCATATGCTTGGTATTTTAGGGGTTTGGGCATCCGTTGCGGATGCAGCGGTTTCTTTTTGGGTTCCCGGAAAAGGCCGCATTCCAAAGATAGCAAGATATTTTGAAATAAGGCGACTTTACAGGCGCTTTTATCAGGTATTTTCTGTGTACCCGCTTTTCCGGTTCCTAGGGTTTCTTTCTATCGGAATCCCGTGAGTGGAAAAGGGGAGAAAATCGGATTTATTGCCAACAGAAATTGTCGTTCTACTAAAAAAAACGTATTTTTGAAGTTCTATTCGGTTGGGAAAGGCGGTCTTCCGAGTTTCTTGTCTGAGAAAAATCAATTTTCATTTTTTATTATCTCTTGTTTATGACTTATGGCATCTTATCCATATTGCCCATCTTGGTGGTTCTGGCGATAGCTTTCTGGAAGAAAAATGTATTTCTGGCTTTGATTGTCGGACTGGTGTTGGCTTCTCTGATTTTGAGCGCGTCGACGGCGGACTATCTAGTCGGCATCCGGGCCTTGTCGGAGGTCTTCAGTCTGCCTTCTACCTCGCAAGTTATTTTCTTTTTGTTCCTGACCGGTGCCATTATGCATTGTGCCAACAAGTCGGGCGGAGTGGAAGGTCTGGTGAGATATTGTACGGAGAAACGTAAGATTGTCACGTCCAGATTCGGCGTGGAATTTTTTACCCTGGTGCTGGGGCTGCTGCTCTTCATCGACGCCCTCAGTTCCATCATCATTACTTCGAGTGTGGGGAAACCGTTTTTCAAGAAATATAAGCTGCCGGACGAGAAACTGGCGCTCATTTCCAATTCCACAGGAGCGGCCATCACCTGGCTGATTCCTTTCAGTGGCGCCGGTGCGCTGATGACCTCCTTTCTCGCTCCGGTCGTGCGGGACCTGAATCTGGAGATCCATCCTTTTGAACTGCTGGTATCCTCGGTGAAGTACCAGTTTTATACGCTGTCCCTCTTCCTGATCCTGCTGTGCTGTATCTTCTTCAGAAAAGATATCGGACCGATGCGGAGACTCATGAAAGATAAAAGTCTGGAACATCACGACGCGGATTTCCAGTTCGGTACGGAGATTCCCGCAGGGCAGGCACCTCGGGCCTTTAACCTGGTGCTGCCGGTGGTCTTGTTGGTGGGAATCGCTTTTGCCATTGTCTACGTGACCGGCCAGGGGCATCTGATCCAGGGCGACATTACCATCGCCATGTTTGCCAGCGGCATCCTGACCTTGCTGATATCCGGCATCTGTTACATAGCCCAGGGTCTGGTGACCCTGAATCAATACATCAACTGGTGTCTGGAAGGCATGCACACGATGTTTGACGTCATCCTGATCTTTGTGTTGGCTTATGCTTTCGGAGCCTTGTTGCACGACCTCGATACCGCCGGATATGTGGCGCATTATGCGGTGCTGTTTCCCGAGGAGGTCATCCTCTTGGCGGTCTTGTTTGTGACCTCCTGTGTGGCTTATGCCATCGGATCCAGCAGTGCCACCGTGGCCTTGTTGTTTCCCATCTTTGTGCCGATGGCATATACCCTCGGTATCCCTTTGCCCTATACCGTCGGTGCGGTGGTCAGCGGTGCGATTTTCGGTGACCAGAATTCACCGATATCCGACAGCGTGATTCTCACCTCCCAGATATCAGGAGTGAATATCCTGGATCATGTCCGTACGCAGATACCCTATACCGGTTGTGCTTTGGCGATGGCTTTCCTGGGATACGGAATCCTGATGTGGTGGGGATAATGGAGGTTATTTCCTATATAACAAAGAGGAGTCTGCTCGGATTGAGCAGGCTCCTCTTTGCTGATGCAGAGCGCGAAAGTTCGTCTGACGCCGTGAGAACCAATCGGTCCGCTTAATTTATTCCGTGGACTAATCGAAACTCCTAACGATCCATTTCCCCTCAGAGCGCTAATACGCCCAGGTCCTCCCCCTAGGGGAGCGATACTCTTTGACTAGCCATAGGAATCACCTCCTTCGGCGTCCATCCCCTTCGGGGAAGTGTGTTGCAAAAGAGGCTAGAACAACAAGCTGATTTCCAATTTCTGGTAAGCTTAGTCTATCCACGCCGTCAAGAATGCCTTTGACTTCGGCTGAGTTTATTTGATGATATCAAGCAGCTTGCTTTCTGTGAAAGTTTTAGATAAGCATCCACGGATTTTTATACTGCGCCAACAAATTTCCAGCTCTAGGTCAGAACTCTTCTTCACCTTCTGTCTTATGGTTCAGAATCCTCAAGGTATGTTTCACGTATCCATCGTGATGGAACCAACGGTGAGCCCAGTTGGGTACCATAAAGATGAGGCCGGACGACTGGTCCTCGTGGGGCGTACAGTCGAGTACGTTACCGATGACCTCTTTGGCTTCCTTGAGGGAGAGGTCACAGTTGACGGCCAGGTTTTTGCGCAGCAGATCGTAGGTCACGTCGCGGATCATCCGTTGGGTCACCGTTTTGTTGATGACCGCCTCGATGATGGCCTCTTTCTTGCTGCAGAGTAAGATGGACTTCATTTCTTCCGCAGAAGGTAGTGGAACCATAGGACCGACTCTCAGTCCCCAGAAACAATATTCCTCATCCACCTTGAACATATGGAAGCCTTCCTTGGCATTACGTCGGTTACATGCTGCTGCCATTTCTTTAATCTTAGAATGCTCAATGGCCTCAAGCAGTTCGTTGATAATGGGTTGATGGCGCAGTTCGCCATAAGTATATCCCTCTCGATTGATGTCGCCGGTACCTGATGGCACTTCATCATCGTTGACGGCATAAGGTTGGATACTGATTAAATCGGAGGGTACAGGATAATCTGGATAGTAGTAATTAAAATCTTGTACATCCATAATTAGATTCGGTTTTTTTAAGGTTGCTATGTCTATGTCCCCTTAAATAGGAGTGTCTTTTGTCTGTCGATGTCGCTTTTGTCGATGTCGCTTTGTGCAAAGCGGAATGTCATGTCTTTATTTGGAAAAGGGCTGCTCCTTCAAAAGCAGCCCTTTTATTGGATTCATCCACAAGGATGGAGATTATTTCATGTTGTCGTTCTTCAGGTCCTGACCTTTGTATTGGCCGTTGAGAGCCTTGAGGAAAGCAGTGATGGTATTCACCTGCTGGTCGTTGAGTTGCTTGCCGACCTGGAATTCAGCCATGGAACGAACGGCTTCTTCGAGGGTCTCGACGCTACCGTCATGATAGTACGGATAAGTGAGGGCTACGTTGCGGAGACCCGGAGTGCGGAAGCGGTAACGGTCGCGCTCATCGCCGGTCTGGGCGAAGCGGCCATTGTCACCATCGGTCAGTCCTGACTGCTTGGTGAGTTCTCTGTCCTTGAAATAGTCCGCACGCTGTCCCATCAGTTCGTAGCTGAGGCCACCCATGTTGACACCGGCATGGCAGGTAGCACAGTTGAACTGCTTGAACAACTCGTAACCTTCAATCTGTTCGGCGGTCATGGCTTCCTTGTCGCCCTTGAGATAGCGGTCGAAAGGAGAGTTCGGAGTGACGAGTGTTCTTTCGTAATGTTCGATGGCGTCGGTCAAAGTGGACTGGTTCATACCTTCTGGATACACTTCCTGGAAGGCTTTGCTGAAGGCCTTGTCCTCGCTGAGACGTTCCACAATCTCGTCGAACGACTTGCAGCCCATCTCGACAGGATTCAACGGAGGACCTGCAGCCTGGTCTTTCAAAGTCTGCGCTCTACCGTCCCAGAATTGTACGAAGTTGAATACGGCGTTGAATACGGTCGGTGCGTTCACCCCACCTAACTGGCCCTGGATACCTTCGGAATATTGTAAGTTGTCCACACCACCGGTGTTGATACCGTGACAAGTGGCACAGGAAACCGTACCGTCAGCAGACAGGCGGGTATCGTGGTAAAGCAATTCACCCAAAACCGCCTTGGCTGAGTCGTATTCCACAGCATCGGGAACCGGACGGATACTTTCATTCTTGAAGTCTGCCGCAGCGAGTGTGTTCGGATAGAACTTTTGACGATGGTTTTCAATCCATTTCAAAAGAACGGCAGCCTTGTCGTCTGTAATCGAGGAACCCCAATGTACCACGTAGTACTTCATCAGCGGCATCGTTCCGTCGAGGATGGTCTTTTCCACCTTGGCCAGGTCCACCTCATTGATGGCGCTGTCCTTGGCGAGAGCTTCCAGCATCGGAACCACATCGAAGGCCTTGTAGCCTTCAACGATATCTTCGGTAATCATCGTTTTGGCAATGGGCCAGTTGGCATAAAAAGGAAGATCCGGATGAGCGGTATGGCATTCTGCACAACCGCCATCTGCCAGAATTTCCAGAACACGGGCATTTTCAGGCATCGTTGCTGAAGGAACTGTGTTGACCATATGGTAAGTGATGGCTCCGATAGCCACAACTCCTACGGCTCCTAAAAGTAGTTTTGAACTTTTTGTCATGTTATGTTGTCTTAAAAATGTATACTTCCTTGGGCCTTGCTTCAAGGGAATGGGTTTCCGAAAGCATTGCGGTTGTCCGGACGAACTTCCTGATGCGGTTGCTGGTGAAGCAGGCTGCTTGATATCAGGGGAAATCTTTCCTTTCCCGAAAGGGGGATGACCATCTCCCTAATTATGGGTATAATTATGAAATACAAAGGTAGTTAAATCTGTGAAATAGTCATCTGTTTGGACTTATTTTCCTCTGATTTTTCCAGCATTTTTTATTTATAGACGGTTTTCGTGGTCTTCCCTTTCCTGTAGTAAAAAGTGAGTTCTTGGAATTCTAAGTAAAGAAAAGATAGGTGCAGAGTATAATTTGTTGCTCTTAAAGGATTATTTTTATTGTTTTTTTGCTTTTCATTCCCCTCAGAATGATAAAAAGCACTAATTTTAACGCATGAACTACGCATTGATTACAGGAGCTTCTTCGGGCATCGGTTTGGAATATGCCCGTCAGTTGGCTGCCCGGGGGATGAATATCCTGGTGGTGAGCAACCAACGGGAAGCCAACGAGCAGGTGGCCGCTTCGCTGAAACAGGAATATGGTGTTACGGCGATTCCGGTCTTTTCAGACTTGTCAGAGGAAGGTGCGGCTTCGCAGCTTTATCAATATTGTCAGCAAAACCAGCTGGAGGTGGAGGTACTGATCAGCAATGCCGGAATCCTGCATTTCGGGAAACTGGTACATACGGATGAGTCGGTGATTCGCCGTATTCTCGCGATCCATTGTACCACGCCGATTCAGCTCTGCCGTCTTTTGGGTGCAGAGATGTGCAAAAGAGGACGGGGACATATTTTGCTGATGTCCTCGATGGCGGCTTGGACCGATCTGCCCACGATGTCGCTGTATGGAAGTACCAAGGCTTTGCTGAAGAATTTCGGACAGTCACTTTGGTATGAACTGCAACCGGAGGGAGTACAGGTGACCACCGTTTTTCCTAGTGCTGTCGACACTTCCTTTTACGAGATTGACAGTAAGGCCCGCAGACGCCTGAAGGCTTTGGGACTGATCATATCTCCGCAGAAGTTGGTGAAGGGAGCTTTGGGAGCCATGTATGCCGGTAAGCGTCGGTATGTCCCGGATTTCTGGACCCGTCTGGAAATCGGGCTTTGTCGGATTACGCCGACCTGGGTCTTTCGGTTATTCCTTCGTCTCTCCGTGATCCAGCGGATACTGAAGAGAGTCTGACCAGATGAAAAAAGCGAGAAAAAACAACAAGTGGATTTTAATTAAATAAGAATTGTGGCAGCATATTTTGACAGTATTTTGATCGGCATGTCTATTTTGGCCGTCATCGTATTTATCGCCTTGTTCTATGTCAAGGCGGGGTATGGTCGTTTCTATACGAAAAGTTGGGGACCGACCGTGAACAACCGTTGGGGATGGGTGTTGATGGAAGCTCCGGTCTTCTTCTTGATGTTGGCTTTTTGGCTGACGTCAGACCGGATGACCTCTTTACCCCATGTCGTTATGCTGCTCTTCTTTGAACTGCATTATTTCCAGCGATCGTTTGTCTTTCCGATGCTGATCCGTGGAAAGGGGGCGATGCCCTTGTCAGTCATACTCATGGGACTGATCTTCAATTCACTGAACGCACTGATGCAGGGAGGCTGGCTATTTGTTGTCTCTCCTGAGCACTATTACGATGGCGGTTGGCTGACTTCCCCCCAGTTTATTCTCGGTGCCCTGGTCTTTGCAGCCGGTATGGGAATCAATCTGCATTCCGACTACATCATCCGGCATTTGCGTAAACCGGGAGATACCCGTCATTACTTACCCCAGAAAGGCATGTTCCGCTATGTGACTAGTGCCAACTATTTCGGTGAATTTCTGGAGTGGGTCGGTTTTGCCATCCTCACCTGGTCGTGGGCAGGTGCCGTCTTTGCCCTCTGGACCTTTGCCAATCTTGCCCCACGTGCTGATGCCATCCGCAAATCCTATATGCAGCAATTTCCGGAGGGCTTCGAAGGCAAGCATATTAAAAGAATGATCCCCTTCATTTACTAGGGAGGGATGAAGGAGCTGAGGGTTAAGGAGCTGAGGGTTTAAGGAGCTGAGGGTTTAAGGTCATTAAGGTCATTAAGGTCTTTAAGGTCTTTAAGGTCTTTAAGGTCTTTAAGGTCATTAAGGTCTTTAAGGTCATTAAGGTCTTTAAGGTCTTTAAGGTCTTTAAGGTCTTTAAGGTCATTAAGGTCGTTAACGACTCTAACGACCCTAACGACTCTAACGACCCTCCCCCAAAAGCCCTCCCCAAAAGCCCTCCTCAACAAGCAGTTCCCCTAAAAAAATAAAGAAAATGGAAAAAGAATCACCCATATTTGTCCCAGGTTATCTGGGAAAGGTGCGGTTGCGTAACCGCATTATTCGTTCTGCAGCTTTTGAAGGGATGGCGACCAATAACCGTCCCAGTCAGATGCTGAAGGACTATCATGTGTCTGTTGCCAAGGGAGGAGTCGGTATGACGACCCTTGCTTATGCTTCCGTCAATCGAAGTGGATTGTCTTTCGACAGCCAGTTGTGGTTGCGCGACGAGATCATTCCTGAGTTGGCTGATATCACGGATGCAGTCCATCGAGAAGGGGCTGCCGTGTCCATTCAGCTGGGACATTGTGGAAACATGACCCACTATAAGACTGCGGGCCAGTTGCCTGTCGGTGCAACGACGGGGTTCAACCTCTATTCCCCGACCTTCCACCGTGCCTTGAAACCTGCAGAACTAACCCAGTTTGCCAAGGATTTTGGCAATGGGGTCCGTATCGCTCACGAAGCGGGATTTGACGCCGTTGAGGTACATGCCGGTCACGGCTACCTCATCAGTCAGTTCCTTTCTCCTTATACCAACCGGAGAAAGGACGAGTTCGGAGGCTCACTCGAGAATCGTATGCGGTTCATGAATATGTGTCTTTCCGAAGTCTGCGAAATGGCGGACAAATATAATATGGCGGTGCTGGTGAAGACCAATATGCGGGATGGCTTCAAGGGAGGACTCGAACTGGAAGAAAACATCGAGATCGCCAAACAGATTGAGACGTTCGGGGTGGATGCCCTGGTGCTGAGTGGTGGTTTTGTCAGTAAGGCGCCGATGTACGTGATGCGTGGCGCCATGCCCATCCAGTCGATGACCTATTACATGAAGCAATGGTGGCTGAAGTACGGCGTCCGTATGGTCGGTAAATGGATGATTCCGACGGTACCTTTCAAGGAGGCCTATTTCCTGGAAGACGCGTTGAAGTTCAGAGCGGCGCTGAAACTCCCGTTGGTCTATGTCGGTGGTCTGGTGAGAAAGTCCGTCATTGAGAACGTCCTGGACCAGGGCTTTGAATTTGTGCAGATGGCCCGCGCCCTCATCCGTCAGCCGGACTTTGTCAACCGTATGAAAGCAGGAGAGGAATGTTGCGGCTGCGATCACACCAACTATTGTATCGCCCGTATGTATAGCCGCGAGATGGCTTGTTGCCAACACGTGAAGGACGAACTTCCACCTTGCATCCTGAAGGAACTGGAAATGATGTAAAAGGAAGGGGAGAAGGACTGATTACGGTCTCTGAGTCCCTATTCGCTGTAACCTTTCAATGATTAACTGAAAATGTGTGTGGAACACTCTAAAGAGAAATATGCCGTGGTGACCGGTGCCTGTTCGGGCATCGGTTATCAGTTTGCCCGGGCCTTGGCTGCCCGCCATTATGCTTTGGTGATGGTCAGCAATCGAAATCAGGAGATACACGAGGCGGCCGACCGGGTTGCGAAAGATTTCGGGGTCGTCACCCGTCCGCTTTTCCTGGATCTGGCACAGTCCACTGCGGCACAGCAACTCCTGGATTTCTGTGAAGGACTGGAGGTGGAGGTACTGATCAATAATGCCGGGGTATTTTCTTTTTCCGACATCGGGCCTCGTACTCCTCCTTTCCTAGAACTGATCCTGGGACTCCATGTGGAAACGTTGAGTAAATTGACGGTCATGTTCGGGGAACGGATGAAGAAACGGGGAGGAGGGTATATTCTGAACAGTTCTTCCTTGGCCGGTTATTTTGCCTTTCCGGGTATTACCCTTTATGCTGCGACCAAGGGATATGTGCGGTTGTTCTCCTCTTCCTTGTGGTATGAATATCGTCCGTACCGGGTCAATGTGATGGCACTTTGTCCAGGTGCGGTGGCTACCGATCTCTACGGTCTGCCCACGGTCTATCAGAACCTCGGGGTACACCTCGGCATTATCTGTCGGCCGGAGAAGATGGTACAGAAAGCTCTGCGTCGGTTGTTCCGTGGCCGACGGGTCTACATCCCTTATCCCTGGTTGAATGTACCGATGAAATGGATGATGCAGCTCCTGCCTTCCGGTCTCATCCGTTGGATTTATGGGAAGGTCAAACGTTTTCAGAAATAAGATGCTATGAAAGAGCGCGAATTATTGGTGGTGACCGGTGCTACCGGTGGACTGGGCAGATGTATCGCCCGTTTTTTTGCGGAGGAGGCTTTGCTCTCTCCTTCGTTGCATCCTGTGTTCTGTTGCCGAAATGCCCAAAAGGGGGAAGCGCTCTGCCGGGAGGTGGAGGCTTTGGGTTTGTCTTCCGGTCAGTACACCTTGCTGCAGGCGGACTTATCCACTAAAGCCGGGGTCGATGTCTTGGCCAAAGCCATCGTGGATCTGGATGCTCCCATCCACTGGTTGGTCAACAATGCCGCCGGGATGTTTGCGAACTATGGTACCACCGCCGATGGCGTAGAGTTGCACATGGGAGTCAATTTCCTGGCCCCGGCCCGTCTGTCGGAGCGGCTCGTGCCCTTACTCTCAGCTGGTAGTTCCCTGGTGAATATTCTTTCTTGCAGCCGCAATTTCTTTCCTTTGAAACCCGGTTTCCTGATTGGTCCGGAAAAGGGCTATTTCCGTCTGCGCAGTTATTCGAGATCAAAACTCGCCCTCTCCATCTTCACCGCCGATATGGCGGAGCGTTATCCACATCTGCACATCAACGGGGTGGATCCTGGCGTAATGAATACGGGGATGCTGAAGATGGACCAGTGGTTTGATCCGCTCACCGACCTGTTTTTCCGTCCTTTTACGCGTAAACCCGAACAATCCTTACCGGCGGTGATTGCCGCCTGCCGTAATACTGCGGTTGTCAGTGGACAGATTTTTACCAACCGACGTTATTTTCCGATAGAACGGAAGATTGCCCAGCATCCTTTAAAAGCCGAGGTGAGGACGGCCGTCATGGGTACTTTGTAGTTTTGTCTTCGCCCAAATCCGGTGAAAAAACTGTATTTCCTCTTCGATAGCTTTCCGGCTTCCTCTCTGGAACTGATGTCATCCAAATCCTAAGGCCGGTAAAGTAATTTGTAATTAATAATTATACATTCAATACTTGAATAATCCCATGATAGGCTGTGTTATGAGGACTTTTATAGAGATAAAAAGGAATATATGCAAATAAAATGAATAATATTTATTATTTTTGCATTCAAATTTAACATCAAAACAACTAGCTATCATGAAAAAAAGAACCGTGCCCCATACGTTTGTCATCGTATTCGGGGTGATTCTATTTTGTGCTTTGCTGACTTGGATCATTCCGGGAGGGCAGTATGTGGAACAGATCAGTGTGGATGGCACCAAGACGATGGTGTATCAGTCCGTGGACCGAGTGCCACAGACTTGGCAGGTCTTTTCGTCTTTTTTCCAAGGATTTGTCGACAAGGCGGATATCATCATTTTTATTCTGATCATCGGCGGTGCATTCTGGATGGTCAACGACAGTAAGTCCTTCGATGTGGGAACGATGAGTTTCTTGCGGAAAGCACGGAAGTTGGAATCGCATGCCTGGATGAGAAAAATCGGGGTGGACAATATTATCCTCTTCTGTATCATGCTGATGTTCAGTATCTTCGGCGCGGTATTCGGTATGAGTGAGGAGACCATTGCTTTCTGTATGGTATTTGTGCCGATGGCCATCTCTATGGGCTATGACTCCATCGTCGGGGTCTGCATGGCTTTCGTGGCGGCAGGACTCGGTTTCGCCGGTGCCATACTCAACCCTTTTACCATCGGCATCGCCCAGGGATTGTCCGGACTCCCCTTGTTCTCCGGTATTGAATATCGTCTGTTCTGTTGGTTGGTAATCAATGTCGTAGGGTTTGTCTGGATCCTACGTTATGCCCGTCGGGTGAAGCGGGATCCGGAATCTTCTATCGTTTACGAGGAGGATAAATATTGGCGGGAACTGCATGCGGAGACACCGGTGGAACTGAAATACTATACCCCTAGAGGAGCGTGGGTGAGCTATGTACTCTTGGCTGTCGCTCAGATCGTTTTTGCGGTAACTTATCCCACGAGTACGCTCAAGATAGGTAATGCGGTCTTTGAACATCTGCCCTTTATCCCCGTACTGGCTGCAGCCTTTACAATCAGTTCTGTTTTCCTATTGCGGAAGACCGTCCATTTCTATATCATGAATCTGCTCTTCTTCACCATCTTCTATCTGATAGTCGGGGTGATGGGGTACGGCTGGTACATCTCTGAGATCGCCACACTCTTTTTGGTGATGGGATTGTTTGCCGGTATCGCTAACGGGCGCGGTCCCAACGAACTGGTCCATCTTTTCCTGGCGGGCTGCAAGGATATTATGAGTGCGGCCCTGGTCGTGGGACTGGCTGGAGGTATCATCGTGATTTTACAGGAAGGCAAGATCATTGACACCTTATTATATAAGATGGCAGAGGGGATGGACGGTTTAGGACAGGTGGCAACGGTCAGCGTCATGTATGCCATCCAGACGTTCATCAACCTCTTTATGCCTTCGGGGAGTGCGAAGGCCGCGTTGACCATGCCGATTATGGCACCATTTGCCGAACTCATCGGGATGTCGAAGCAGTCGGCAGTGATGGCTTATCAGTTTGGTGACGCCTTCACCAACATGTTGACCCCGACTTCCGGGGTCCTGATGGCCGTACTCGGGGTGAGCCATATTCCTTATGACAAATGGTTCCGTTGGGCCTGGAAGTTCATCTTGGTGCTGATTGTGCTCGGTCTGTTATTGCTCATTCCTACGGTGCTGATGGAACTGAACGGATTCTAACTGGAGGCATTGCGATGGGATAGGGCAATTCTCAGGTAAATTTATCCGAACATGGATTTGCATGAGATTTCTCTGGAATATCGGGGAGGGAAGCGTCAGAAAAGTGCATGACGTTTTCCTCCCCTTCTTTTGTTCGCTCTTCCTTTCTCCATCTCTGTTTTTATGACTATATTTACAACGAATTATAATGAATAAGATATGAATATCATACATGATGCAGCGGCTCACCGCTTTAAAGTAGAGGTGGATGGATTCACCGGTTATGTGGATTATCAATTGACAGCGGACGGTCTGGATGTCCGTCACACGATTGTACCGAAAGAAATCGGGGGCAGAGGTATTGCCGGCGCTCTGGTAAAGGCGGCCTATGATTATGCTGTGGAGGAAAATCTCCGTCCGGTGGCCACTTGCTCCTATGCCGTGAAGTGGTTGGAGAAGCATCCGGAGTATAAGGGTCAGACCGGCTGCGATTTTGCCGGTGAAGGTTCTTGTGCCTTGTAATGAGAACATGAAGTTTAATCTCTAATACCTCACTCTCAAATTTCCTCCAAATGTCCTTCGTATTTGTTATCAAGATAAAAGCGATTACAAAGACACCGGTATGGCGCAAGCTGATGGTGCCTGAGGACTATACTTTTGAGCAATTCCACAAGGCGATACAGAGTGCTTTCGGGTGGACGAATATCCATCTGTATGAGTTTCGTGACAAAGAGCACAATTGCAGTTTACAGATCGGGATGCCGTCGAAGGAGGATGCGTTTTGGGGAAAGAAGGTGGAGGATGCGCGGAAAGTAAAACTTTCGGAGATTTTCTCACCCACCATGGGGACTTTGATTTATATCTATGATTTCGGAGAAAACTGGGTGCATGAGATTCAATTGGATGAAATCAGTGATGCTGTCGTCGATCATGCCATCTGTACCGACAGCCGGGGCCAATGTCCGGCAGAGGATTATGGAACGGTGTGGGGAAACGATGCATTGAAGTGCGGCATTTGGGATGATGATTTTGGATAATTTTAAATAGTTATGAATACAGAGATTTTTAAAGAAGAGATTATTAAAGATATAGCTGATGATGTCAGTGCCGGTTTGATTGCTTTTGTAAACCTGGATACCGGTGAGTACCGTTCGTACACCGAAATGGGTCTGGAGGAAATCGATTTCTACGATGATGACATAGATTGGCAACGGGAAGAAAAGGAATACTTGGAAAAGATGGAGAATTGGGAACATCGGTTGAAAATTACTCCAATGGAGTCGTTTGAGGCCTTCCAGGTGATGGAGGATTTTGCCAACGAATGTATTCCTGAGAACGATCCTTTTCAGAAGGTGTTGCTCAAAGAACTCTCTAAGTCCCGTCCATTTGCGCGTTTCAAGGATGAGGTCTTTTCCTCACCTTATCTACAAGACTGGTATAAATTCAAACTGGAGAAATATATGGAATACGTGAAGGATGAAATTCAAAGAGAATTGAAATATCTAAATGAATATAAATAAAAATATCGGCTACGGGTCAGATGACCGGTAGCCGATATTTTTTATAGGATGGGGAAGAGAATTTTCAAATCAGAACTCAGCGGTAGTGCCACTATTTCGAGAATCAGGGACGTAGGATGGGACCGTTACTTTGCGGCGCGTTGGGTGTGAGCTGTCGGGCACGGCTTTCCACGGTCTGGTAGAATTCCTGCTGTGCTTTCTGCAGTTCCGCCTGTTCGCTGCTGCTCAGAGTGGTTTCCCCGTCAGGACCCTCGCTGAGTTCCACAATCTGTTTGGCTACGTTATAGCTGATCTCATTAATTTCCTTGGGGGAATCCGCCTTCCGAATCTGTGTGGCCCCCTCAGCGTAGATGGTCAGGATCTGATCCTTGATCTCAGAGGAAGAGCAGGCAACAGTCAGCAAGGTGACTCCTAAAAATAAAAGAATGGACTTCATATGTCATTTGCGATTTTGTAGTTGCAAATATACTCGTAATGTCTTGATCTAGCGAATCCAGAAGGATAAAAAACGTTTACCGGGAGTTGGGACGTTCGTTGGAGAGAGCACGTATTCCTGCTGTTCTACAACATTTGTGCCCAATAAAAAAAGGTTCGCGACTTGAAGTTAGGATAAAATCTGTTACTTTTGTAACTAGCCCGGTCGCATCGTAGGCGGGTGAAATAACAAAGCAGCAAAAGAACGATTTAACCGATGGGAAAGAAATTTAAAATATTGAGTATTGATGGGGGAGGCATACGTGGGGTCATTCCCTGTAGACTCTTGGCAAGGTTAGAGAATGATTTGAAAAAACGAGAGGGGGCTGACGCCCGGTTGTGTGACTATTTCGATTTGATCTGCGGTACTTCCACCGGTTCGATACTAGCGGTCGGACTGGCCCTGGGAATGTCGGCCAACGAATTGCTTTCTTTCTATGAGCGCTATGGGGAAGCCATTTTCCCACCGGAGAAAAGATCGTGGACCAAGAAGTTCTCCAACTGGCTGACCGGTCAGTCCTTTTATGAACGTACAGCCTTGAGAAAAGCTTTGAAAGAGGCGTATGGAAAATGTACACCGGATGGGGATACCCGTGTCGGAGATGCCCGTACCCGGCTCCTGGTACCGGCATATAATGGAGAAACGGGTGAGATGTATGTCTTTAAGACAGCTCATTCGGAGAAACTCGTCCGTGATTATCAGGTCCCCGCGTTGGCGGTGGCACTGTCGTCTTCGGCGGCGCCGATGTTTTTCCGTCCCTATAGTTTCGTCTATGCCAAAAAAGGAACCCAGGACCGTTGTGTCTTCAAGCACATGGTGGATGGAAGTATCGTGGCCAACAATCCTTCCTTCCTGGGAGTGGCCGAGGCGGTGAAAGTGGTGGGAGTCCCCTTGGAAGACATCCGTCTGTTGTCCTTGGGGACCGGTTCCATCGGTTTTAACATCTATCTGAAGAAAGACCGTTTGGCGCCCCATTTCTGGGCAGACCCGATATCTTCGGAAAGTACCCGGCTTTTTAATGCGTTGGCAGCCGTGCAGGCCCGTGACGTCCATGAGAAAATCTGTTTGTTGCAGCAGGGCTTAGGGGATGGAGCGGCTAAAAAGTTCGATTATATACGTGTGCAGCATGCCTTTAAAAAAGATGATTTCATCGAACTGGATGATGCGAGAACAGAATCGATGCTGCGGCTGAATATCATAGCTTATCAGCTTTACGACCAATATGGTGAGGATATCAACCGTTTGTTCCTCATGGAGAAGAAACAGCACTTTGAACCGTTCCTGAGACCTTGAATATCCTTGGGGTGCTGAGAGTCATCATCTGCTTTCGTGTTGCGCCTTTGAGTTCCGGAATATTGTAACTCTTCGTGACTTTGACCGTTTTCAGGAACCTGTTTTGTATGGTTTTGGGGTGGGGATGTCCCATTGTCGAAGTCAGGTGGCGCTGTTCTTGTGTATGAGTATGCACGAGAATGGAGAGAAGTTCAGACCTATGGTAAAAGCCCGACGGGTGAGGAGTCATTGACTCCTCACCCGTCGGGCTTTTAGTGCTTGTTGGAATATTTCAGTCAGATCAATAAATCTGGCTGCTGTATTTCACCGTAGGAATATCCTTGTCGTTGTAGATGGTCTCCTTGATCTGTTCCGCACTGACCTGAACGGCGTTCTTTGTCAGTTCCGGAATATTGTAACTCTTGATTCGGAGTAGATTCTGTTCCGGGTCCTCTTGTGGTAACAGAAAAGCCTTGTGGTCCTTACCGTTCTTGTCGAAATAGGCAATATAGACACGGCTGTAGGAACCGTCGTCCCGGCGGGATGATACCACCAGCCAACGCCCGTTACTGCTCCAGTTGTGGTTGCTGTCCACGTTGTTGCTGTTGGCGGCACTGAGAGGACGGATCTCGCCGGTTTCCAGATCCTTCACGTAGAGGTCGGAACTGGGGTGCCAGATATGGAACTGACCGAATTCGGACAAGGTGAAAAGCACATATCTGCCGTCGGGACTGACACGTGGCCAAGTCGCACTGAGGTGCATACTGTCACAGCGCATTTCCACGACAGGTTGACCGAATGTCTTGGTCTCGGCATCGAAAGGAATACTCATCAAGTTGTACCGCACTGAGTCGTATTTGGCCAATACCAGGTCGGAGTGGAGCGAGTCGGGCACCTGAGCCATCAGTGGAAAATCCGCACAGCAGTAGTACAGGCGTTTGCCGTCGGGGGCCCAGTTCGGGAATGTCTCCATCTTGTCCTTGGTCTGGAAGATATTGGTCAGTGTACTCTTGTCCGCATCAAAGAAGACCAGATCAGAACCATAGTCGATGACCTCCACCTTGGCTTTGTTGCCCATATGGAAGGCCTGTCCGGTGCGGTTGGAAGAGAAGACCACCCAGTTGCGTGATGGATGCCAGGTGGGGTAGACGGTGGAAGAAAGGATGGAGTCGCATTTCATATTCATCTTTTTCACCTTTCCATGGTCGAAGAACAGGGTACCGCCATGTTTAGCACGCACATGCATGAGCATGCGGTCGGTACTGTAGTTCTGGAAATTATGGCAATTGACGCAGTGATTGTTTTCCGTGTCGTAGCTCCGGTTGTTCTCGTAGATGGGATATTCGTTGAAACTGGTCAGATCACGCTGGTAGATCCCCATCTGTCGGTACAGTTCGTAGCTGGGTTCTATCAGACGGTAGGAGAGGTAGCGGTCGATGGGTTCCTCTGCGACCGTAAGGGTATAAGCAGGATGTTTGACCCATTTTCCGTCCCGTAAGGCATAGAGTTGGACTTCCAGGTCTTTTCCCTGGTTGGCCTCGAGAAGCTCGTGCCACGCCTCGGTGTCGAATTTCAGTTTACCGTCGGCTTCGGCGGCCGCCAGCACCTCATGTCCGTTGCCGCTGATACAGCCCACAAACTGGTCGCCGGCAGACTTCACTTGTACGTTGAGCGGTGCGATATTGGGTGGAATGACAATGTCGCGGTAATCAGGATAGATGTTGGCCTCCTCCTCAATCGCGGTACTCTCGGTAGGAAGGGTGGGCTGGGACTGACAAGCCATCAGTCCGAAAAGTATGGAGAGACAATATAGATAATGTTTCATGTCTGATAGTTATAGATTACACTTGGAATGATAGGTTTCGCTTCGGGTTAATTCACACCACTGGATTCTTGTTTGTCCTCCTTGGCCTGGTTGATATTTTCACAATAGTAATAATAGACATAGTGTCCTTTCCAGTCGCGTATGATCAGTTTTCGGAGATCTTCAGATATCCCTTCTTTCAGTTCCTTACCCATTCTTTCCCGCCAGTCCTGTGCGCCATGGTATTTCTGCTGGAAATGTTCCTGGATGGAAAGGTAGAAGTTGTTGACATTCGTATTGGCCGGATTGGGTAATCTGAGCTGGGCTTCGTTCAGTTCTGGGAAATACTGATACAGGTCAGGATGCTTGCGGGCATGGATGGAGAGGGCTTCCTGTACGGAGAGAGGAAGCGAGCCGTAGATGCGTTTGTACTGCATAGCGCGGAGCGCGAGATTAGGCAGGTCCTTGGAGTACATGCAGGCTGCCATGGAAGGAGCCAGGGAAGCATTGTTGCCTTCCATCATTCCGATGTTGTAGCCAAGAAAAGCTGGAGAACGGTAGTTCTGTTCGAAGCGCTGTTCCACAGGGTAGAGGGAGAGCACCTGGGCAAAACTGGCATTCTGCTGGATGAGTTCGGGATGGTCGACCATTGGTGCGTAGGTGTCTACAAAATCCTTTTCGAAAGGCACTTTCCCGATCAGGGTCAGGTATTTGTTGGCCAATACCTTCTCCTGGTTGAGGATGGCACAGAGGGCGATACGCTTCAGATAGTAGAGTCGTGGTCCGTTCATGACAATCTGGTCCATGGCGGAACGGTAGCTGGAGTTGAGCAGTCCGGCATAGAAATTACAGTCGGCGGTGAAGATACCATATTCCCCGATACCTTCGTTGGAAGCCATCTTCTCCTTGGGAAAATGGAAACTGATGTCGAATACGTGCTCGAGGAGTTGGTGGGTCTGCAGCAGACCGATGGTATAATAAGCGGCCACACTACGGGTGGGCTGTTCGGCCTTCAGTCCTTCCTCGATCAAGTCGGCGATCTCATTGTTGAGGATGCTGTTCTGCATTTTGGCGGTCAGAATCGTGTTTTGCCGTACATCATGGGCGTAGTATTCCAAACCGGCAAATGAGAGTGCCACCACCAAGGTACCCCAGGACCCGTGGCGCCAGCTCTTGGGAGAACTGGCGGATGCACCTGAGACCTTCTTGTTCAAGAAGATTCTGGAAATAAGGGCCAAAATGGCTGCTAATAAGAAAAGGCCTGTCGCCTGCAGCACAAAGAGGGAAGGTTCATTCTTATAGAAAAGAGAGACACCTTGCTGGGCTACCGTAAATAGGAAACCGAAGGGGAGGAGGGCTGAGATACCTCGTAGCCATTGGGGAATACGGAAGGCATAGTCGAGAAAGAAGGTGGCAGCCGTGAGTAACAGACTGAGGCACAATCCGCCCAACCAAGGCTGGTGGAAGACAAGCAGCAGATAACGGCCGAAGAGGTAGAGTTGACCATAGTCCTGATCGGTGAGGTGCTTCATCAGTTCCGCGTCGGAGGTGACAAAACTTTCTTGTACGGTTCGGCTGAAGACGTCTCCATAGGTCACAGCGCAGAATATCCATAGACCGATGAAGGTCAAGGCATAAGGAAGAAATTTCCCTTTTGGGGTTTGTAAAAATGGAGTTCTGTTTTTAGGTTTTGGGGCAGTTTCCTCGTGGTGCGTTGTAGGAGCGACCTGAGGGGTATGCGCTTTTTTTCGTGTCATAGTGCGAAAAGTTAGAAATTGTAGGTTATCAGTTCAATTTTTTCCAAGGATTGTTTTAGAGTACTGCTGTGCGGGAGATATATTTGTACCGGATGGGTAAGGAGTGCTGGGCTCCTAATCCATCCGGTACTCCTGTCGTAGTCTCCCGTAGACCGGCAGCAACGGTTATTTGTAAATCAGGAAGATGGCCGGAATTTTACCGAGGTCGGGCAGACCCTGGTGTTTCCAATCCTTGATGGTCATCGTATGGATGTACTCCTCTGCGGTGGTCAGACCGGCAGCGACACAGAGGCGGGTTCTCGGGTTGCAGGCCGCACAGATGTCGGCAAAGAGTTTGGCATTCCGATAGGGCGTCTCGATGAACAATTGGGTCTGGTCCTCGGCGATGGCCCGTGCTTCCAGCTGTTTCAGACGTTTGGCCCGTTGGCTGTTGTCAATCGGCAGATAGCCATGGAAGGCAAAACTTTGTCCGTTGAAGCCTGAGGCCATGACGGATAAGAGAATGGAGGAAGGACCGACCAGAGGAATGACCCGTAGACCCTCACGCTGGGCGATGCCCACTACGTCGGCTCCAGGATCGGCAACGGCCGGACAGCCCGCCTCGCTAATCACGCCCACCGGTTCCCCTTTGCGTAGAGGTTCCAGATATTTAGAGAACAATGCGGCATCGGCATGTTTCCCCATGGGATAGAAGGTCAGGGCGTCGATATTGATGTTACGGTCCACCTGCTTCAGAAAGCGGCGGGCTGTACGTACTTCTTCTACGATAAAATGACGGATTCCCAGGATGATCCCCTTATTATAGGAGGGGAGAACCCGTTCGATGGTGGTGTCGCCTAAGGTCACCGGTATCAGATAAAGTGCCGGGGTCAAGACGTCTTCTTCTGGGTTTGGGGTAGAAAGGGTTGTTTCCATTCTTGTATAAGGTATAAAGCTCCCCGTCAAATTTGGGGTAAATCGCTGAATTTCTTTTTTCCTTTGAAATAATACTGCCACAGCAGACTGTATGCCGTGCGTTCAGGTACGTGTGCCAACGTACGTTTCCGGAGGTTCTCTTCCCGTTGCGGCTGGAAGTCCGGACGCATCTTCTGGTAGTCCTTTCTGGCTTTCAGTACCGCTTTGGCGTTGGCGACATCTCCTGTCAAGAAAAATTTGAGGGCGGCCACCCAGTCGAGTAGTCCGCGGATGCGCATCACGCTATGGAGTTCCGCTTCCGGTAGATTCTTATAGAGCATCAAGAGATTGTTGCGGAAGTTCAGGAAGGTCTTCCGGGGATTTCCTTGTTCCAGGGAAGCCCCTCCGACATGATATACCTTACTGTCGTTGATACACACAATCTTACGTCCGCGGGTACGCATGCGCCAGCAAAGGTCGATTTCTTCCATATGGGCGAAGAATCTTCCATCCAGTCCGCCGGCATCCTGCCAGTCGGTGCGCCGTACCAACAGGGCGGCACCTGTAGCCCAGAGTAAAGGCACAATCTCATCGTATTGTCCATTATCCTTCTCGATGTCGGCAAACACACGGCCACGGCAGAAAGGATAACCGTAACGGTCGAGGTATCCTCCTGCGCCACCGGCATATTCGAACTGTTCTTTTTCATGCCAGGACAGCAGTTTGGGTTGGCAGGCACCGACTTCCGGATGCTGGTCCATATAGGCGCGGAGCGGCGTCAGCCAATTGGGGGTGACCTCCACGTCGGAGTTGAGGAGGAGGAAATAATCATGGTCGAGTTGAGCCAGCGCACGATTGTACCCTTCGGCAAAACCGTAGTTTTCCTTGAAACGGATGATTCTTACGGTTGGAAATTCTTTTTCCAGCATCTCGCAGGAATGGTCGATTGAACCGTTGTCTGCAACGATGACTTCTCCTTCACCTTGACTGTATTTGACTACGGAAGGCAAAAAACGGCGCATCATCTCAGCGCCATTCCAATTCAGTATGACTACAGCGATTTTGGAATCTGTAGCGGTTTCTGTTGTCATTTGATCATACACTTTTTTCTTCTGTCAGTCCTCCGGGGCTCGATTCCAGGATCCTCCCTGTGGCTGGCGGAATAGAACTATAATGGTAAGGCTTGCAAAGGAGCACCTTCTCCTTCATTCAAAAAATCTCCAAGTTTAGCCCGGCTGATGCGGTTGTCCTCCACCTGAAGATCGGCAGCAGCTTCCACGCGGATATAGTTGTCGGTAAATCCCTGGAGTGGCGCCCCGGTCTTGGAATGTTCCCAAAGTACAGGTCGCTCGGTGCCCATAAACTGGCGGTAGAAAGCAATCCGTTTCTCTTCGGACAGGGCGAGCAGGCGTTGGCTGCGTTCGTGCTTGGTCTGAGGACTCACCACGTAAGGAATCTCCAGTGCTTTCGTACCGGGACGTTCGGAGTAACTGAAGACGTGGAGCTGTGAAATGTCGAGTCCCTGGATGAAACGGTAGGCATCTTCAAAGAATTCATCGGTCTCTCCGCGGGTTCCGACAATCACGTCGACTCCGATAAAGGCATCGGGCATCACTTCCTTGATTTTGGCGATTTTTCGGGCGAAGAGTGCCGTGTCGTAATGGCGGTGCATCAGTTTCAGAACATCGTCTGAACCGCTCTGGAGCGGAATGTGGAAGTGGGGCATGAAGGCACGGGATTGCGCGCAATAATCGATAATCTCATCGGTGAGCAGGTTGGGCTCGATGGAAGAGATACGGTAACGCTCAATGCCCTCCACCTGGTCGAGCGCCTTGACCAGATCATAGAAGGTCTCGCCGGTGCTCCGTCCGAAGTCACCGATATTGACTCCGGTGATGACGATTTCCTTTCCTCCTTCAGCGGCAACGGCTTCAGCCTGTGCCACCAGAGAGGCAATCGAACCGTTACGGGAACGGCCACGGGCAATCGGAATCGTGCAATACGTACAATAGTAATTACAGCCGTCCTGCACTTTCAGGAAATAGCGGGTACGGTCTCCTCGGGAACAGGAAGGAACGAAAGTCTTGATTTCCCGTGTCGGTACGGCGATAGCTTCATGACAGGCCTCGCCGCACAACGCTTCCTTCTGGTCCATGCGCTCCTGGATATAGCGGATCACATCCCCTTTCTGCTCCATTCCCAGTACCAGGTCGACCCCTTCGAACTGGGCAATCTGTTCGGGTTGCAGCTGGGCATAGCAGCCCATGACCACCACGAAGGCACCGGGATGTTCTCTCGTGAGGCGATGGATGGCCTGGCGGCATTTGTGGTCAGCCACATCGGTCACCGAACAGGTATTGACAATACAGATATCTGCGTGTTCCCCCTTTTCTGCCGGCCGAACCCCCTGGCGGGCCAGTTCGTCGCGAAGAGAGGAGGTCTCAGCGAAATTCAACTTGCAACCTAAAGTAGAGTAGGCTGCACACATATTATATATAGGCTTTTTTTGCATAGGGTTATGTCTATATGAGGTATGTATAGGAACTCGCAAAGTTACTACATTTCAAGTAAAAGTACGAAAAACTCGCGCCTTTTTTCAAAAAATAGTAGCTGTAAATAAGGAAGTTAGCCCAATAGAGTGTTAAAAAACATACTTTTCCTCAAAAAAATAAGGTTTTTATTGGTAGAATTTGAAAAAGTCCGTAAATTTGCACCGTTTTAATAAGGCAATTGATTGTTTAACTCAAAAAATTAATTTCAAAAATGAAAAAGTTAGTTTTCATGTTCGTTGCTATCGCAACTGTTTCTTTCGCTTCATGTGGTTCTAACAAGACAGCTGAAACTGCTACTGATACTACTAGCGTAGAAACTCCAGCTTGTGCTTCTGATTCTTGCGATTCTACAGCTTGCGATTCTGCAGCTTGTGATTCTGTAGCTTGCGATTCAGTTAACGCATAATTACTTCGAACAGAAGAGAGAATTGAAACCTGTAGGAAATACCTCCAGGTTTTTTTTATATTCTGAAAGGACTGCTCATCTTGAGTGGTCCTTCTTTGCTTTCTGCCGCAGGGGGCGGAATCTCGGTGTCCAAGTTTTCAACCTCCTCCCTTTGTCTCTCAACCTTTTTTTGCTTTCATCTTTCATCTTTCAACTTTCATCTTCCTCCCTTCGACTCTCCACCTTTTTACTGTCATCTTCCAGCTTTCATCTTCATTTTAAAACGGGAAGGGGGCCTGTTCGTATTCTGAATGAAATAAAGCGGATTTCTATTCTTAAAAGATTGAAAAATAGTATTATCTTTGTAACGGAATATTTACTAAGACATCATTAAATAATCAATATATCTATGAATAAGAAATTTCTGACAGCAGCTTTGGCGCTGCTGGGCACAGTGGGAAGTGCGCAAGCTCAGGTCAATCTGGTCAATCCAGTTCCTCAGCAGATTGAAACTTCTGAAAAATTGGGTGTGTTTGACGTACCTGCAAGTTGGTCATTGTCTTATCAGGCAGATCGCCTACCAAAATTTGTGGTGGATGCGATTCAGCAGGCTAAGCCGGCTGTAAAGAAAGGCCAAAAGTTCACCGTGACCATTGGCGTTCGTGGTGACAAACTGGTGAAAAAATATCGTAAGTTGATTCCTGAGAAGAAGGAAGGTTACTATATGGAGGTATCCGACAAAGGTGTGGTCATTGCCGGTAACGATGAGCAGGGTGCTTTCTACGGCGTACAGACCTTGTTGGGCATGATGGCCAAGGGAAAACTCGAGGCTTGTAAGATTACCGACTGGCCTGACGTTGCTTTCCGTGGTACCGTGGAAGGTTTTTATGGTACTCCATGGAGTCACAAGGCACGTATCAGTCAATTGGAATTCTATGGCCGTAACAAGATGAACGTCTATATCTACGGTCCGAAGGACGACCCTTGGCACCGTGACCAGTGGCGTGTGCCTTATCCTGACGCTGAGGCGAAGCGTATTCACGAACTGGTGGAAGTCGCTAAGAAGAATGGCGTCAACTTCTACTGGGCTATCCATCCGGGTGTGGACATCAAGTGGATTCCGGAGGATCGTGACGCCTTGGTGGCTAAGTTCGAGAAAATGTATGAACTGGGGGTACGCTCTTTTGCCGTCTTCTTTGATGATATCTGGGGAGAAGGGACCAAGGCCGACAAACAGGCAGAACTCTTGAACTATGTGGACGATAATTTTGTACAGAAGAAGCACGATGTGGCTCCGCTGGTACTTTGTCCGACAGAATACAACCGTGCCTGGGCCAACGATGAGAAGGGCTATCTCCGTACCTTGGGATTTAAGTTGAACAAGGGTATCGAAATCATGTGGACCGGTAATTCCGTGGTACATTGTATTGATCAGGAATCCATGGACTGGATCAACCAGCGCATCGACCGTAAGGCTTATATCTGGTTGAACTTCCCTGTCAGCGACTTTGTGCGTGACCATATCCTCTTAGGTCCGGCTTATGGCAATGGACTCGATATTGCCGATGATGTTTCCGGTTTCGTATCCAATCCTATGGAACATGCTGAGGCATCTAAGATTTCCCTTTATGGTATTGCGGACTATACCTGGAACATGGAAGCCTACGATTACCAGAAGGACTGGGAAAAGGGATTGAAGGCGGTGTTGCCTAACAACTACGAGGCCCTCCGTACCTTTGCCTTGTACAATAAGGATCTTGGACCTAACGGTCATGGTTTCCGTCGTGAGGAAGGGGACGAGATGAAGGATATGGCTGCTCAGGCTGTGGCTGGCAACCATGAGGCATGGACCGGAATTATGGACAAATGTGTGCAGCTCAAGGTTGCTGCTGATATTCTTCTCAATGAGGAAAGTAATCCAGAACTGGTACGTGAACTCCGTCCTTGGTTGTTGCAGGGTAAGTTGGTGGCTGATTATGGCCAGGTGGTCTGCATGATGTCCTTCAAGGCGAAGGAAAAGAATCTGGCAGCTGATTTCCCAACTTTCCAGAATCTGTACCAGCAGGCACGTTCCATCCAGAAACAGATGTACGACCTGGAAAACAGTAGTGTACGTCACGCTTTGCAGCCGGGTATCAAAGTGGCTACCAAGGTGATGTTGCCTACTCTGAATACGATGTTTGCCAATGCGGTCAACGTATACAACAAGATCAAGGGTACTAAGCTGAATCCGATTGCTCAGTACAATCCTTACAAGGTGAGCTCAACGGTGAAGCAGTTGGCTTTGTTGCCTGCTTCAGCCCGTGGTAACGAGATCTCCATCTCTCCGGCTTTGGAAGTCATCAACTGGCAGAATGGCGGAGAACTGGTACTCGAGGGCGATCGTGCCATCACTTTCCAGGGCATGGACTTCAACCTGGGTGTTCCTGGTGTTGCCAAGCATTTCCGTCTGGAACTGATGGTGGATGGCCAATGGAAGGAAGTCAGTCTGTTGCACTACAGCGAAAAAGACCCTGTCATCCATACTGGTAACGAACTGGGCGGCATGACAGCTACCAAGTTGCGTCTGACCAATGTCAGCGGTGCGGAACAGAAGGTTTACTTCAAACACTTCAAGATTTCAAAGCGATAAACGCTAATCTATAGTTAGAGATGCCAGAAAACGATTTTGCTGCAGCCCGTCTGCAACGAACCGTTTTCTGGTATTTTTTTACGGTGGAGGTACGGAATGAGATGGTGGTGTCTGCAGGTTGCGGTGTGCTGGCGACTCTCCCTTCGCCTTTTTATTTTATCTTCAAACTGATCAGAATCTATGAGATCTGTTTTATTTATCTGTTTAGGTAACATCTGTCGTTCGGTTACCGCAGAAGAGATTTTTCGCACGATGGTGAAGCGTGCCGGTCGTGAAGCTGAGTTTTATATCGACTCTGCGGGCCTGATCGACTATCATGAAGGAGAACTGGCTGATGCGCGTATGCGTCAGCATGCCAGTCAGCACGGTTATCGGTTGACCCATCGTTCCCGTCCGGTCCGTCCGGCAGACTTTGACCGGTTCGATCTCATCGTAGCGATGGACCAGAACAATGTGAAAGGATTGAGAAACGTGGCTCCCAACCCTGAAGCGGAGCAGAAAATCGTGCTGATGGCGGATTATCTGCGGGAGCATTCCCATTCCTATGTCCCCGACCCTTATTATGGAGAGGCAGAGGATTTTGAACTGGTGATAGAACTGCTGGAAGACGCCTGCCAGGGACTGCTCGACGAATTGTAAGATGCCCTGGAGGTACCCCCGGAATTCCTAGACTACTTCGGGACTGACGGGGCCGTTTCGGGGAGAGGAAGGGACGAAAACTGTTCTCTATGGCTTGTAAAGTGTTTTAATTCATAAAAAAGTGTTCAATCTATGGCTTTTATAAAATTATATATGCAAATTTGTATAGACACGATTGATAACGACATACAATTTTAGAATATACAGAAAATGAATAGGAAAGACATCCCCGTTTTATTGATTACCGGTTATCTCGGCAGCGGTAAGACGACCCTCCTCAATTATATATTGGCTAACGAAGAAGGCATCAAGTTTGCGGTGATTGTCAATGACATCGGCACCATCAATATTGATGCGGAACTAATCCAGCGAGATGGGGTGGTCCATCAGCAGGATGCCAGTCTTGTGGCTTTGCAGAACGGTTGTATCTGCTGTACTTTGCAGAACGACCTGGTAGCGCAGATTTATGAACTTTTAAAGATGGAACGCTTCGATTACATCGTGATCGAGGCGAGTGGGGTATGTAATCCCGCTCCGGTGGCCCGTACGCTTTGTACCATACCGATGTTGGGTGACCGATACAATTGTCACGGTCAGCTCCGTCTGGATTGTGTCGCGACGGTGGTCGATGCTTTACGCATGAAGACTGAGTTCGATTGCGCGAGGGAACTGACTGCCGACCTTGTGGAGGAAGAGGACATCGCCCATCTCCTCATTCAGCAGATTGAGTTCTGTAACCTGATTATCTTGAATAAGGTCTCGGCGGTAACCCCGGAAGAACTCCAGGAAATCCGACAGATGATTCGTAGTCTGCAACCCAAGGCAGATATTCTTGAATGTGACTTCGGCCAGGTGGAATTGGACAAATTGGTCAGTACCCGTGACTTCGACTATCGGAGTGTGGCGGCTTCAGCGGGCTGGATTCAGAACCTGGATAAGCCTGTGGAAATGAAGGAGGAAGAGGAAACTCACCATCATGAGGCTGAGCATCACCATGAGGAAGACTATCATGAGGAACATCACCACGAGGGAGAACATCACCACGAGGGAGAACATCACCACGAGGGAGAACATCATGACGAGGGAGAACATCATGACGAACATTGTCATTGTGCATCTCATGGTCACCATCATCATGGAGAGGGTGAGGCTGATGAATATGGCATCAAGACCTTTGTCTATTACCGTCGGCGCCCGTTCTGTCTGGAGAAATTCAACCACTTCGTTTATGAGCAATGGCCGAAGTCGCTGATCCGCGCCAAGGGCTTCTGTTATTTTTCTGACGATTTTGATCTTTCTTATGTCTTTGAACAGTCCGGATTGCAGAAAGAATTATCCATGCTGGGACCTTGGTATGCCGCTATGTCGGAGGAAGATATTCAAATGGCCCAGCAAAGGGAACCGGATTTAAAAGCCAAATGGGATGCCCGTTATGGGGACCGTATGCAGAAAATCGTTTTTATCGGTCGTCATATGGATCAGAATGCACTCATCGAGGCGCTCGATGCCTGTCTGGAAGAAGAATAATAAGGTAAACTTTTGATTAAAGGTAGAGGAATCCTCATATAATCTGTGGTAGTCCACATTTTATATGAGGATTTTTCTTATATTTGTTTGCAAAGCAAGAAAACATGGAAAATACCTTATTTCAAGAGAATAAAAAGGATTTAATCGCGCGGGCCCGGCAACAGTTGTTGGCGTTCGACAGACAGGTTCGTCTGGATGCGAAGGACCAACAGCATTATCAGGAGTGTCTGGACTGTTTGCATACTTATCAGGCCCGTTTATATCTGCTTCCCGAGAGGGAGGAGGAGTTCGGTAGGATTCCTCTCAACGATGAACTGCTTGATTTTCTAGGGGATTTCTCCAAGTTGAAGCCGGTGGTGTCCGCACAGCAGTTGACATCGTTGGGCGATGTTTTCGAAGTGGACCGGATGACTTTCCTGGCTTGGCCGAGATGCTCCAATGCCAAATGGGAGATGTGGGTTGCGCTGCGCGATGTCATAACTGCGCGGTGGGAGGAATTGCTTCGTTACCATTCGGTCTGCAACGAATCACAATGTTTTCCCGTGCTTGAGGACAACCGGGAATATACTCTGGCCGAAAAGGTGGACCGGATGTGCGACCAGTATCTCGAGGCCTTGCAGACCTATGTCCAGTATCATCCTAAGGTAAAAGTACTGGTGGACCGCTTGTCTATGGTTCTGCAGATTGGAGCTGACCTGGAGGATTTGGCAGCGAAAATGGGAGTTACCCGGGAGAGGTTGCGCCAGTTCAAAGAGCGGTATCTCGGACAGCTCTTTGAGGGGGGATTGGAGGAGGTTCCTCATCTGCGGATCGACTGTAGACTGATTGCGATGATCCGTGATTTTGAACAGACTCCGCCTCGTTACAAATCTCAGGAAACGGTCAACCGTTTCTTCGGTTGTGAGGATTATCGGCGGACGCATCTTCCGGCATTTCTGAAAATGAAGAAACTGTTTGAGGAGGATCTGTCGGGTACTTATCCCTATTTTGACCAACCTTATTTTTTACCAGACGATGAGTCGGTGGAACTGATAAAGACTTATGTCTCCACCTTGATCAAGGTGATGGGGGCTTCAGCGGGTGCGGATGTCCGTCCGATGCGTCTGGATGCGGTCATGGCGGCATTGTCTGCTTTGGAACCTGATTTTCACTTTGAGGAGGAGAGGGTCCTGGAGGTGCTGCGTCAGCACACCTGGGTGGAAATTGCGGAGGATGCTGAGGGCGTGCCGCTCTACCAGCTGCATTATTCCCGTCTGTATGATTACCAGAAAATAGCGAGGATTGTATTTGAGGAGAAATCGGTCAACTACGACCAGATTTTGAAAAAGGACCGGGAGAAGACTACTGACGGTAAGTTGCTGACTCATGTGGGGGACAATGCGATCATCTCCAGGAAGAATTACGATTGGGTCTGTCTGTCAGGAGTTGAGGGGACCTTGATTTATGAGGAGTCGGGGAATGCCCCGCAGTCGTTGATGAAGACCATCCAGCAAATCTGTAAGGACTTCCAGGTTTTTACCTTTACAGAAGTGATGGCGGAACTGGCACGGCGGAATTATACTGCTGGCGTGAATGAGAATTCTGTTAAGATTTATATTCTCCGGGACTGCGTCTCTTCTTTGGACGACGCCCAACTCTACTGCCATCAGGACGCATTGGCCACTTTTTCCTCCCATCGTTGGCGTAGTCGTAACCGGAATATCCGGAATATCTGGGTCGCTTTTGCAGTGCAGACTTTGAGAAAGGTGGCATCGCATTCTATGGCGGTGGAGGAACTCAACCAACTGATTTTTCAACAGACGGAAGCAGAGGAGGGAGGAGAGGACGTGAAGAATCCGGTGGCTTATATGCGTGAACGACTCTGTGTGCGTGACTTACTGGGCGTAGAGAATAAAAAAGTTTTTTTGACGCCAAAGGCGCTGGAACTTTCAGAAGATGAACTTGAACAGCTGGAGGTCAATATTACTTGTAAACCGAAATCCGCAGCGTCAGAACAGGCGGAACGGGTTATCTATGACGAATTGTCGGCAGCAGCGGACAAAACACTTCCAATCAAGATCTTAAAGGAAAAGTGTATGCCGTTTTTTCAAGAAAAATCTAGTTCCTATTTCTATACTTTTATCAAACGGAAGTTCACTTTTCAGTTAGAGCGTTTTGAGCGGGAGGGAATTCAGTATCTGAAATTGGTGGAATAATTTGACATTTTGAAAAGACCAATCTGGAATCTATTGCAACTTTTATGCGGTTTATAGCCCATGATTTTGGCGAAAAAAATTGGCGAATGTTATTTTGAAAAAAATGGCGAATGCTGTTGATGAATGATTTTGGCGAACGCCATTGTCGAGATTTTGGCGAACAGAAGGATGCCTTCTACAAAACTCCCATTGAATTTTGAATTCATTTTCCTTCTATAGATATAAAAAAACACGTTTACAAAAAAGTTGTCTCACTTTTTGTAAACGTGTTTTTTAAAGACCAACTGTCCTGTGTGCAATCATGCACCAGATTATGCTCGGACAGAAAAGCATGGATTCCTGTTGTCAGCTGTCTTTCGTTGTTGAAATCAGATGATCCAGGGGCTCCGTTTTATTTATTCTCACTTTTGCGCTGTCTCTTCTCAGTATGCGCTTTTTTAACTTCTGCCCATTTCTGCTGTTGTTCAGCGGTCAGGATTTCGTTCATTTCCTTATTGAAATCCAGTCTCAGATCCTTGCGTTCTGTACGTTGTTCCTTCTTGTCACCTTCTCTTAAGGTTTTCATCTTCTGGAAGTAATCTTTGTACAATTCAGTAAGTTTCTGTTCCTGTTCGTCTGTAAGGTCGAGAGCACGGTCCATTCTTTCTACCATCTTCTCAGGAGTGATGACAGGATGTTTTCTTTCACGCTGTGGGTTTTGTGCACTTACAGTTGACAGACAAGTCATAGCGATCATTACGCTCAAAAAAATCTTTCTCATATTCTTTTTCTTTAAGAGTTTGTACAGGTTAGACCCTGGAACGGCTATAAAGTTAAAGAGATTCGATTTTTTTGATAGATTTTAATTCTCTTTCAGATTGATCATTCTTTTCAGAATATCCAAGGCCTTTTCCACACTCTTGACGTTATTGACAATAATCCGTCTCTTTCCCTTGTCCTCACGAATGACGCAGTCACGGAAATTGCTCATAGCATATTTGATGATGTTGTCGAAAGTGATGCTTTTGTAGAAAGGACTGTCGGTCTTTCCTACGAAATAGAGGGTCATGCGGCCATTCTTGAGCTGGAGGCGTTCTGCGCCCGCCTTTCTTCCGTACTGGCGGAGAGGTACAATGCGCAGCAGTTCCTCCCCTTCCGGAGGCAATGTACCGAAACGGTCTTCCATACGCGTGCGGAATCCCTGGATCTGCTCATCGTTGGTCAGTCCGTCGAGTTCGCGGTACAGTAACATTCGTTCCGAACTACCGGGGACGTATTCATCTGGGAAATAAGCGTGTAGGTCACATTCCACGGTACAGTCGTCCACAAAGAGTTCCCCAGTGAGAGCACCGGCCGATTTCTTCAGTTCCTCAGCGTAGAGGTCGGCAAATTCATCGTTCTTCAGTTCACTGATGGCCTCTGCCAGAATCTTCTGGTAGGTCTCATACCCGAGGTCTGCGATGAATCCACTTTGTTCCGCACCGAGTAGGTTGCCGGCGCCACGGATGTCGAGGTCCTGCATGGCGATGTGGATTCCACTTCCCAGGTCGGAGAAGTTCTCGATAGCCTGTAGACGGCGGCGGGCATCGTCCTTCATCAGTGAGAGCGGAGGTGCGAGGAGATAACAGAAGGCCTTGCGGTTGCCACGGCCCACACGGCCACGCATCTGGTGCAGGTCGGAGAGTCCGAAATGCTGTGCGTTGTCGATGATGATGGTGTTGGCGTTCGGGATATCGATACCGTTTTCTACAATCGTAGTGGAGATGAGCACATCGTAGTCATGGTTGACGAAATCCAGGATTACTTTCTCAAGTTCAGCAGGCGGCATCTGTCCATGACCGGTCACAATACGGGCATCGGGGACATACTGGTGGACCAGACTTTCGAGACTGCTCAGGGCAGCCACACGATGGGTCACGATATAAACCTGTCCGTTTCGGCTCATCTCGAAATTGATGGCCTCGGCGATGATCTCGTGGTTGAAGGTATGGATTTCGGTCTGAATCGGATGACGGTTGGGTGGGGGAGTCTGGATGACGGAGAAGTCGCGGGCTCCCATCAGAGAGAACTGCAGGGTTCTCGGTATCGGAGTAGCCGACATCGTCAGGGTGTCCACATTGATTTTGATCTGGCGGAGTTTCTCTTTGACAGAGACACCGAATTTCTGTTCCTCATCGATGATGAGCAGACCGAGGTCCTTGAACTTCACGGTCTTGCCGATGAGCTTGTGGGTGCCTACGATAATGTCGATCTTTCCATCGGCCAGGTCCTTGAGTACCGCTTTGGTCTGCTGAGTGGTCCGGGCGCGGCTGAGATAGTCCACACGTACCGGGAAATCCTTGAGGCGGGAAGAGAAGGTCTTGTAATGCTGCAAGGCCAGTACGGTGGTCGGTACGAGCACGGCCACCTGTTTGTTGTCGGCAGCGGCTTTCATGGCGGCACGTACGGCGATTTCCGTCTTTCCGAAGCCCACGTCCCCACAGACCAGACGGTCCATTGGACGGTCTTTCTCCATGTCGGCCTTCACTTCCTGCGTCACCTTGAGCTGGTCCGGAGTATCTTCGTAGGCAAAACCGGCTTCCAGTTCATGCTGCATGAAGGAATCGGGAGAAAAGGCGAAACCCTTCTCCTCCTTTCGGCGGGAATAGAGCTGAATCAGGTCGCGGGCGATGTCCTTGATCTTCTTCTTGGTGCGTTCCTTCAGTTTTTCCCAGGCTCCTGTGCCCAGGCGGCTGAGGTGTGGCGGTTCCCCGTCCTTGCCCTTGTATTTCGATACCTTATGGAGGGCATGGATAGAGACAAAGACCACATCGTCGTTCTGAAATACAATCTTGATGACTTCCTGCATGCTGCCGTCTGCTCCGGCCACTCTGACCAGACCGGCGAACTTTCCGACTCCATGGTCGACATGGACTACGAAGTCACCGGGTTCGAACTGCATGATTTCCTTGAGCGTGAGGGCCATCTTGGCATCTCTCGCGTGGTCGGTACGTAGGTTGTATTTGTGGAAACGGTCGAAGATCTGATGGTCGGTGAAGAGACAGAGACGGAGGTCGTCATCGGTGAAACCTTCGTGCAGGGTGTGTTCCACCGGGGTGAAGACCTGGATCACCTCAGGGGCAGCGCTCGGTGACTCCAGAATCTCTTTCAGACGCTCATTCTGTTTCTTACTGTCTGCTAGGATATAGATGCCGTATCCATCGGCCTTGAACTGCCCCAGGCTATGGCGGAGCAGATCAAAATTCTTATGGAAGAGGGGTTGTGGCTGGATGTTGAAATGCAAGGTCGCATCGGGAGTTCTGCTCGGCTGGTTGCCGATCTCTATGCGTTGCAGGGGAAGCAGTCCTTTGAGTAGTGTCTCGCCGGTCACCAGGAGGGTTTCGCGGCAGAGGCGCTGGTGCTGTTCCTCGGCTTCCATCTCGGAGTTGACTTCTTCTGCGGCTAGGGCCTGCTGGGCGAAGCCGTCCTCATAGATTTTGCTGACACTCTCATGGATGAAGTTGAAGTTGCGTACCACCAGACAGGTGTCTGCCGGGAGAAACTCGGTGAAGGCCACCAGACCACTCTCGGTATTATTGGCTTCCGGAACGATGGAGATTTCTTTCCGTCGTTCTTGTGACAGCTGGGTCTGCACCTCAAAAGTGCGGATGGTGTCGATGTCATCTCCGAAAAAGTCGATACGGAAAGGATGTTCCGAAGAAAAGGAATAGACGTCCAGGATACTACCACGGATGGCGTATTCTCCCGGTTCGTAGACATAGTCCTTCCGTACAAAACCGATTTCCTGAAGTCGGTTGGAAAGTACGGTCAGATCGTAGACTCCACTTTCTTCCAGATGGAGGGTATGGTCCTGCATCTCTTGCTGAGAGGTGACGCGTTCGGCCACAGCGGCAGGAAAGGAGACTATAAACAGCGGACCTTCCTCCTTTTGGGAGGTACGAAGTGTCAGGCGGTTGAGCACATCCATTCTCAGGATTTCGTTCGCCGCATCCTTCTGTCCGTATTTTACAGCCCGACGATAGGTGGAGGGATAGAAAAGCACCTGTTCTTCTCCTAAAATCTGCACGAGGTCATGATAAAAATACCCCGCTTCCTCCTCGTCGTTGAGAAGAAACAGATATGGACGTTGTGTACCTTTACGTTTGGTCAGCGCTGCAAATGCTAATGGGGCGGAAGAGGCACGGAGACCTTCACAGAAAACAAGGGAAGGTTTCTGGTCTTTGGTGACCTTGGCTAGTGCTGCCACTTGCGGATGGGTTGCATAGACGGTAAGTAGAGATTTCAATTCCATGGAATACAGAGCTTAATAATGAGTGAAACCACAAAGGGGTAGAAAAGAAAGAACCGCCCACCTGACGGGCGGACGGCTCTTTTATAGAGATTTTGATTGGATTAACGATCGAACTTGTAACGCTTGTCGGCTACTTCACCGTTGAACTGGCTCAAGTGGTTGAGCAAGAGGTCAGGATAGATGTTTACGCTCTGCTGACCGTAAGCACCCTGCATCATACCGAAAGTGTTGGAGATCTTGTACTGGTTGAGGCTGAAGAGAACAGCGTTCATGTTGACGTCGTTTTCAACTTCGTTCTTTGCATTTACCTGCATGACGTAAATACCAGCACCCCCCTGGAGAGTACCTACGAAATCACCAGCCTTTGATTTTTCCAAAGCACCAGCGAGGATAGGCTCAACAGAACCTGTAGTAGAAACGCGTACCATCTGTGCTGGAACAACAGCGGTCAAGTTTTCTTTCAAAGCACCCTTAGCCTGAGCGTCAGCGATTGACTTCACATCCTTCAGGTTGTTCTGGATCATTTCAGCCTTCTTGTCCTGCTTAACCAATTCTGTGATGTATTCCTTTACACCTTCGTTTTCCAATGGGAGGTATTCATCATCAGAAGTAGAGACTACAGCTACCGCGAAGATATGAGCGGTTCTAGCATCTGCTGGACATTCGAATGCGTTGGAGATGTCACCAGCTTCAGCTTCGTCGAGGATCCAACGTACAGCGACCTTAGCCTGTTCACCCTTGATACGGTTGATAGCCATATTGTTTTCGCTGCTGAAGTTAGGTACATTGTTGACCATGTAACCTTCCTTAGCGGCATTGTCGCTGAAGTCCTTCACGGTCTTGTTGTTTGCCAAGTAGTTGTTCAACTTGCTCAAAGCGTTGTCGTAAGTTTCCTTAGAATATTCTACTGGGTACTTCACGAAAGCAACATTGTACTTCGTTGACTTGCTCTTTTCCTGGAGAACTTCCATAACCATGTAGTTCTGCTGTTCTACAATGATACCTGCCTTCTTGGTTTCCAACTGACAGATATTAGTGTATACATTTTCTTCAGAGTTAGCAGGACGTTCTACGTAGATAGGGTTGTTTACCCAGAATGCAGTGTCCTTCTGACCTAAAGCTACAGCGATCTCACCCAACTTGCTGCCTTCCTTGATCGCGTTCATGATGCTGTCGGCCTGAGCCTTGTTCTTAGCACCTACACCGTGGATATAGAGAGAGTCAGCAGTGTTTACCTTACCTACGAGCTTGTAAGTGGAGATGAAACGACCGTCGTTAGTGGTCTTCTGTACGTTGCCCACCTTCATGGTGTCGAGGACAGCAGCGATATTGTAAACGATTTCGTTAGTGAAAGCCTGCTTTGTGAAGTAAACATCGTTGTATGACAAAGTGCTCTTGCTGTCACTGACGATAGTAGCTACTTCTTCAGCGGTCTTGGCAGCCTTCAGGTTGCTTTCAACAGCCTTCACTTCGTTACGGATCTGTGCGATGTCGGCAGCGCTAGCCTGTACAGGAACGTCGATGAACTTGATGTGACGAGTAGCAGAAGGAGTATAGAACAACTTCTTTGTAGCTTCGTACTTGCTCTTCAAATCCTTGTCCTCAACCTTGACCACAGAGTCAGCGATAGTAGTGTAAGGAACAACGGCTACTTCAGCATCGTAGTTGAAGTTGCTTTCGTTGACAGCCATCTGTGCAGTAACAGGGTTACCGATGAAGCTGTTTCTCAACAAAGTGGCATATTTGTTCTTGAGGATAGCATCCTGGAGCTTCTGTTCGCAGTAAAGGCTGGCTTCGTACAATTTTACGAAGAATTCCTCCATCTGAGGCTGCTGCTGACGAATCTGCATCAACTGTTTGTCGAAATTGGACATGAACTGCTTGTAACCGTCGATTGTTGGGTTGCCGGTTGTTGCTGCGCCCACGTTCATCATGAAGCGAACTTCTGGGAAGTTGCTAGAAGTCAAAGCGTTCTTCACATCTTCTTCGGATACGCTCAAACCTAAATCTTTTGCTTCGTTCTTGATGGTGTTCAAAGAAACGAATTCATTCCATACCTGCTGACGGATCTGTGCTCTGTCATCCTCAGTGATGTTCTGTGGCTGGCCAGTCTGTAACATGTTGAATACTTCCAAGAAATTTTCTTCCTTTGCGACCTTTGCGTCGTAGTCTTGGATGGTAATTTCTTCACCATAAGCTTCACCTGCTTCCATATCAGGACCACCGATGCCTGAATTGTTATCAAAAACTAATGTGATGATAAAGAGCAGTAGGGCACCACCGATGACGGACATCAGCAGAGCCGGTTTGTTTCTAAGTGTTTGTAATGCTGCCATTAGTTATTATTAATTTTTATTTTATTATGTTCAGTCTTATTTATTTTATATGCCGCGCAAAGTTATAAAAAAAGAACATATCTCTGCTCCTTTTTATAGAAAAATACGCGTTGACAACACTTCATGATATTAAATAGGTCGTGTTTGTTGTTTTTTTGTACTAAAATTCTGGTGTTTGGCTAGTTTTGATTTGTGGTGAGAGTGGCCTGCTGTATCACGATGGTGGAATCCGCCGCTAGGGTGTCGGTCTTACTTTTCTCCTTAGGTACAGGTGCATCGCCTCTGGTCTGCCAAACGTTGTAGCGGGTGAGCTGTTCGTTGGATTCGAACCGGTCGCCTCTCAGATCTCTGTCGGGGGTGACGATGTGCATGGGTTTATTGGAGTGCATCCAGTGTTTCTGCATGTTCCAGAAGAGCTCATCGGAACTGAAGATGGTGCCGTTCTCAGAATTGTGTACGTAGACACGGCCGCGCAGTTCCCATAGATTCTGGTTGTAGCAGTAGGCGGTGTCGGCGGTGATGTGCATGATGACCTTGAAATCCTTGTCGTAGCGTTCCAGGAAGATGCCTTTTTGGAATGCCTGGCGCTGGGGCTGGGTTCGGTCAAAGACCTTCCATTCCTCTGCCACCACCTTATACTGTACGATGCCGGAGTCGGAAATCAGTTTCGATACCCCGTAAGTCACCATGGCCGGAAGTGAGTCGCGGTTGATGACGGCGCTGCCCATAGGAGGGGCCTCACTGCCACAGGAGGTCATGGCAGAGAGACAAAGTTGCATACCGGCCAACAGTCCGAAAAACGGGAGATGAGGGTGGCGGGTGATGCTGCTGAAAATATTGAGATGTTTTATTCTACTTTCCATTTCATAAACCAGCGTTCGTTGAACGACAGTCCGATGCAGATACGGAAATAGTTTTCGGTAATCATACCTGCAAATTGGGGTTCAACTCGTTCGTATTGTGCTGAGATATTGACGATAGATCGGTTGTTGTAGCGGTTGGTGATGGGGAGGCCCACACCGACGCTTGCGGCATATCTTCTAGGACCGTCCTTGCCGTCGATTTTGGCGTAAGGGGAACTGAAGGTGAAACCGGCACGGTAGCGTACGAAATCACGCCAATGGAGTCCGTCGGGATTCTGCTGGTATTCCATACCGATGGTGAACTGGTGCATATTGGTGTAGTCGCCGGTTGCTGTCTGGTAAGAGGGGGTGCCGTCGGGGGTTGTACCCATTTTCGGAGATTTCACATTTTCCCATTTCTGGAAGGTGTAGTCCATTCCGGCGCGGAGTCGTCTGTCGTGGTTCCATACCACACCGACGCCCACAGTATGGGGAAGTTGGAAGGCATTGGCGGCCTTGAGGGTGTCACCGCTGGAAATACTACCGGATGTCACGTTCTGGTCGTAGTAGAAGCCGTTGGAATTGATGTCGTGTCCCAAACCATAGGTGATACCGAGGATCAAATCGTTCTTGGCATTCAGTTTTTGAGCGTACTGGATACCCAGGTCCACTTTGTAGGTACTGATGTGGGAGTGGTACTGTCGGCGGCGGGAAGCGATGTTGGCATCACTGAAGCTGGCCATCACCGTATGCTTCATGTTTCCCCACAACAGACCGGCGTTGAAACCGATGGAGAGGGGTTGGATGGGACGCCAGCCGATACCACCATATACTTCATGCAGACCGCCATCTCCGACATAGCTTTCGGTCTGGTGTACTTCACCGGTTGGCAACTGGATTTTCTCGGTATTGGAGATATTGTATCCGATGGTGCTGAAAGGAAGTGCGCCGAGGGAGATACCTAGGTTTTTAGAGGCACGAAATCCTAATGCTAAATAGTCGAAGGCGGCATTGTTGGCATTGATTTTGTTCTTCCCTTGCTTGAAATTACCCTTCTGCAAGGACAGACCTACATCGAAGAGGAAGGAAAGAGAGTCAATCGACGCATAAGATGCCGGGTTCTTAAAGTTCAGTTCTTTGCCGTTGCTCATACCGTAGGCCAGTCCCGACATACCTTTGTTGAATCCTTGTGCCTGGTCGTTCAGCAATCCGAATCCGTAGCGGGAATAAGGGGAGTTGCTGCCGTTGGTCTGTGCAGAAGCCGTGAGACTTGTTCCCGCGGCCAGAGCTAAAGCTAGCATTATTTTTTTTGCGTGTATCATGCTGTTTATTATGTATCGCGATATTTTTTTCTTTAAAGTTGCAGAAGACGGTTAAGTCCTCTGGCTACCAGATAGGGGTCGTTGAGCACTTCCTCTTTCAGCGGGGAGGAGAAATTGAACTTGCTGCCTCCGGTGAGGAAGAGCTGCAGATGTGGGTAGGTCTGTCTCAGTTGACTGACATAGCCTTCAATTTCATGGGTAATTCCTTGAATGACTCCGCAGCGGATGGCCGTTTCTGTGTTGTTGCCTATCGGGGGAACTTCTCCGTCGTCTTTGACGAGGGGGAGGCGAGCCGTGAATTGGTGGAGTGCTTTCAGGCGCATTTCCAATCCAGGGGAGATGTTTCCTCCCCAATAGTTGCCTTGGGCGTCTATAAGATCGTAGGTGATGCAGGTCCCGGCATCGATAATGAGCAGATCGGTCTGTGGATGGAGCGTGGTGGCTCCGAGTACTGCCGCGAGGCGGTCTGCTCCGAGTGTCGCCCTACTTTGATAATGTACCTGTATGGGGACTTCCGTCAGTCCGGTGAGTCGGGTGGAGGGAAGTGGGAGATGGGTCAGTATCCGCGTCACCTCTTCTTCGTTGCCGCCGACATTGCACCAGGCGCAGCGTTGAGGATGAAAACGAGAAATAATTCGTTTTACGGCCTCTTCAAGACTTTCTGATAAAACTTCCTCATAGATAGGTTCCGTTTCTTCGAAAAGGATGATTTTTGCTCGTGTGTTACCGATGTCAATGGTTAGATTCATAATCTTGTAGGCGGTTTTGACGCATATTAGGTGCAAAGATAGCGCAAGGCGGTTGAAAGACAAAGCATTTTTTTGAAAAATCGGTTTTTCAGGGGTGGATAACGGCACTGAAGTTGGTCTGCTGGGAGATAGGTGGTGCGGGGGACGGTGGTCTCCCGCGTCGCGTCCTGTTTCGGAACGGCAGATCCGGGTGTCAGCACAGAAACCTTATGAATAAAAAAATCCTCAGTAATGAAATATTACTGAGGATGAAGTTGGGTGACTAGTGGGATTCGAACCCACGACATTCAGAACCACAATCTGACGCTCTAACCAACTGAACTATAGTCACCATCGTGACTTTCTTTTCGAAAGCGATGCAAAAATACGAACTTTTATTTTATCGACCAAGTAAATGGCAGAAAAAATCACGAAAAAAATGAACTTTTTTTAGATGGATTTATTAGAGGTCTGAAAATCAGAAAGGTATAAAATTGGTGTGGAAATGCTTTTTTTTAGGCAACTTGCTACAGGAACCAGGTTACTACTAGTTTCGGCTAGGTTACTGCAGGTTTTGTCTGTATTCAATTTGGTGAGGAATGGCTGAGGAGGTTGGTGTCGGGTGTGTCGGGTGTGATAGAAATAGAAGCGGTGCGCTGGCGAGTTGTTGGGGTTATGTGGAATACAGCGAACGGCTTCTGATGTTGTCGATAGAAGAAAGTAGGGGTGGAGAAAAGAGGGCGCGAGATAAAATAAGACGGAGTGGTGGGGGGTGGAATAAGTGAAGCGTGTGCGGTGACGGAGATGGAATGGAAAATGAGGTGTGGAGGTAGCAGGGTAGGATGGGGTCCAGGGGGAGGTGGAATAAGGATGGGTAAATATGGGATAGAATGCGGGGTGTGAAGAGTATGGTGAAGGATGGATATAATGAAGGATGGAAAGAATATGGAGAAGATTGGGGAGACTGGTCGGGTATATAAAAAAATCCTCAGTAATGAAATATTACTGAGGATGAAATTGGGTGACTAGTGGGATTCGAACCCACGACATTCAGAACCACAATCTGACGCTCTAACCAACTGAACTATAGTCACCATCGTGACTTTCTTTTCGAAAGCGATGCAAAAATACGAACTTTTATTTTACCGACCAAATAATTGGGAACTTTTTTTGAAAAAATATTTCAGAAAAATAGATTTCGTATTTCTGCACCCTGATCTTTTAATCGTAGAATTCGTGTTTCCAAGCTGATAAAGTGTTGTACATCAGCATACAAATAGTCATCGGACCTACACCGCCGGGGACGGGACTGATGAAACTGCATTTTGGGGCCACTTCATCAAATTTTACGTCACCGCATAGACGGAAACCGCTTTTGCGGGAACTGTCGGGGACGCGGGTGGTACCGACATCAATCACTACGGCACCGGGTTTCACCATGTCGGCAGTGACATATTCCGGTTTACCGATGGCGGCAATGAGAATATCTGCCTGCTGGCATTCCTCCTTGATATTCTTGCTGTGACTATGGCATACGGTGACGGTGGTGTCACCATGTTCCTTCTGCATCATCAGCTGTGACATCGGTTTACCCACGATATTGGAGCGGCCCAGGACCACGCATTTCTTACCGCTCATCTCGATATGGTAGCGGCGGAGCAGTTCCAAAATGCCCATTGGGGTGGCTGAGATGTAACCGGGGAGTCCGATGGCCAGTCTACCGACATTCATCGGATGGAAGCCGTCCACGTCCTTACGGCAGTCGATGGCTTCGATCACCTTCTGTTTGTTGATATGTTTGGGGAGGGGGAGCTGGACGATGAATCCGTCGATGTCCTCGTCGTGGTTGAGCTGGTCGACGCACTGGAGCAGTTCTTCTTCCGTGATGTCGTCTTCGTGGCGGATGACGGTAGAGCGGAAACCGCAGGTCTCACAGGCGATCATCTTATTGTGTACATAAGTCTCGCTACCGCCATCGTGTCCAATCAGGACGGCGGCCAAGTGGGGACGTTTGGCTCCGGCTGCCACTCTACGTTCCACTTCTTCTTTGATTTCTTGTTTAATTTGGGCTGCAATGCCCTTTCCATCAATGATGGTCATAATATATCAGGTTTTAAAGTTTCGTTTGTGACAGATGACGGCTTGTGGCTACCAGTTGGTTACTGACGGCCGGGACGGATCGGTCATCGCAAAAATACAATTTCTATCCGCTACAGCCAAGGGATTCTATCTTTTTAATACAACTGCGGGACTCGCAGGAAAAAACGGATGGCCACCTCAACGCAAGAGGTGGCCATCCGTTAGGGATATCTAAAGTCTTATTTAGGCATTTTAGGCAGGTCGGGCATCTTAGGCATACCGGCAGGCATCTTAGGCATACCGCCTGGCATTTTGGGGAGAGCTCCCATCATACGGCCCATCTTGGAGCCTGTAACCATCTTCATCATCTTGCGGGTCTGGTCGAACTGCTTCACCAGTCGGTTGACTTCCTGGATGGTGGTTCCGGAACCCTTGGCGATGCGGAGCTTGCGGCTCTGGTTGAGGATTTCAGGGCGCTGACGTTCTTTCGGAGTCATGGAGAGAATGATCGCTTCAATACCCTTGAAGGCGTTATCGTCGATTTCCACGTCCTTGAGGGCTTTGCCTACACCTGGAATCATAGAAGCCAGGTCCTTAAGGTTACCCATCTTCTTGATCTGCTGGATCTGAGCGAGGAAATCGTTGAAGTCGAACTGGTTCTTCTGAATCTTGCGCTGGAGCTTCTTTGCCTCTTCCTCATCGAACTGGGCCTGGGCACGTTCTACCAAGCTGACGATATCACCCATACCGAGGATACGGTCGGCCATACGTTCTGGGTGGAACACGTCGAGGGCTTCCATCTTCTCGCCGGTACCGACGAACTTGATCGGTTTGTTGACAACGGTACGGATAGAAAGAGCGGCACCACCACGGGTATCACCGTCCAACTTGGTCAGTACCACACCATCGTAGTCGAGGCGCTCGTTGAATTCCTTGGCGGTATTGACAGCATCCTGACCGGTCATGGCGTCCACCACGAAGAGGGTCTCGTCTGGCTGGGTCGCTTTCTTGATGTTGGAGATCTCGGTCATGAGTTCCTCGTCAACGGCAAGACGACCGGCGGTATCGACGATAACGGTATCATATCCTTTGGCCTTGGCTTCCTGGATACCTTCCAGAGCGATAGCGACAGGGTCCTTGGATACCATATTCATATATATAGGCACGTTGATCTGCTCAGCGAGTACACGGAGCTGCTCAACAGCAGCCGGACGGTAAACGTCGCAGGCAACGAGCAAAGGCTTGCGGTTCTTCTTCTCTTTCAATAAGAAAGCCAGCTTACCGGATAAGGTGGTCTTACCGGCACCGTTGAGACCAGCCATCAGAATGACAGAGGGACGGCTCTTCAGGTTCAGTTCGGTAGCCGTACCTCCCATCAAGGTTGCCAGTTCGTCGTGAACGATTTTCACCATCAATTGACCTGGCTTCACGCTGGTCAGAACGTTCTGGCCGAGTGCCTTCTGCTTTACGGTGTCCGTGAAAGTCTTAGCCACCTTGTAGTTGACGTCGGCGTCGAGCAATGCGCGGCGTACATCCTTCAATGTTTCTGCCACGTTGATTTCAGTGATGCGGCCTTCACCTTTCAGTATCTTGAAAGACCGTTCGAGTCTTTCACTAAGATTTTCAAACATATCTTATTGTGATTTTTTTATTTTTGGGGACAAAGATACAATATAAAATTGAGAAGTATGTCAATGAAATCTATTTATTATTAACTCTCTATGTGGGATATATGTGGGATATCCTGCTTTTGGGAAGGAGATTCCGGGACTGCAACCGTTGTCCGACGGTACTGGTTGCTGCCGTTTTTCACTCTTTTTAGAGTTTGGATTTTTCATTTATGGGTATTTTACGTAATAGGACTTAAACTTTACGGGAAATCTTTAAGCCGATGGTGGTGTTCTTTTCCAAAAGGACGAAAAGGACTATTTTTGTGCGGTTTTGAGAGAATATCAGTCTTTACCATAGGCGGATTTCCCTGGGGTGGGGAAGGTTCCACTGATCCGCTGTGTCGGGAACTGACGGGACAACTCTCTGCAAAACGATGATCTGCGGAAATAGTCCGATTAAAAATATCAGATTTATTCCATGTCAGTTATTTGGAACGAATCGTTTTACTAAATGTCAGGACTATTCAGCGTCAGATTTATTGAACGAACAGATTTACAACATGATCAGAATTACTAAACTATCAGAAAAAATGTATGGCACTATGAAGAAATTGCGTAGCATCTATTTATCCCTCCTCGTAGGCTTGGGGACATTTCAACCCGTTCTTGCCGATGAAACCCCCGAAAAGCATGAACTGGAAAACATGCGGGTGACTATCCAGGCATCCGAATACAAAAATTCCAAATTTATCGAAGAGGAGGATATCAAGGGGAAGGTGTATATCATGGGAAAAGCTTCTTCCTATAATAAAAAAGGAGAGGCCAATGCCGGTACCTTACTCCAGCCAAATGCGGAATACGTCATCCGGAGCAAGATGGCGGGAGGTACTTACCACGTGACGGTGTACTATGCGATTGACAAGGACAAGGCTCCTGAACATCCGAAAATCAGTATCGGTATCAATACGCAGAAAGCCCAGCAGATTGAGATCAAGGACAAACTGGTGAACAGTGTGAAGGCGACTTTCAAGGTCAACTTTTTCAAGGGCAAACAGCATACGGTGAAGTTATGGTTCCCTTCAGAAGGGGTAAAGGTGCGTGAAATCCGGATTGCCAAGGCTATTTTACCGAAGAAGAAATCCTAGGAGTCCTTCCTCAGAACCGGGGAAAGGTGGACTGCCGTTTTCCAGGGACGGGCGGTCTGCGCGTTATTCTCATGGAGGGCTTAAAAGGATAAGCTTTCTGTGAGAATTTCTTATTTTCCATTGAAAAATACGGATTCTTGGGTTTATTTTGGATAAAAACATAAATATTTATCATTTTTTTACGCTATGAGGTAAGTATTTTATATATTTGTCCTCCGAACCTTACTAAATTAGATGAATTTATGAAAATCACAGTTCTGCAACGTGATATCATCTGGGCGAACCCTAAAGAAAATGTGCAGCGTGCGGAGGCAGCCATTGCCGCGCAGCCAGGTGCCGATCTTTATGTGTTGCCGGAGATGTTTTCCACTGGATTTTGTACGCAGCCCGAGGGCATTGCCGAGAGTGCTGACAGCGAGACTTTACAGGAGATGCAAAGGATGGCTGTGCGGATGAATGCGGCGATAGCCGGGAGTGTGGCAGTCTGTCAGGATGGAAAATATTACAACCGCTTCTATTTTGTGGAGCCTGACGGAAGGGTGCGGTATTATGACAAGAAGCACCTTTTCACCTATGGCGGTGAGCACAAACGGTTTACGGCAGGAAATCAACGTGTGGTAGTCGATTTCCGGGGCGTCCGCATCCTTCTGGAAGTTTGCTACGATCTGCGTTTCCCGTTGTGGTCGCGTAACCGGGGAGACTACGACCTGATTCTGTATGTGGCCAGCTGGCCAACTTCCCGTGTGGAGGCCTGGAGTGCCCTGTTGCGTGCCCGGGCCATAGAGAACCAGTGTTATGTGGCCGGGGTGAACCGGGTCGGTAGTGATCCCTACTGTACGTATTGTGGCGGTACCGTGATTATCGATCCCTATGGACAGACCCTCGCATCTTGTGAGCGAGACCAGGAAACCACAGCTTCCGCGACCATCGATCTGGAGAAATTGTTGGCTTTCCGGGAAAAATTCCCAGTATTGAACGATGCAGACACGTTTGAGTTGAAATAAACCTAGAAAAACACACATCATGAGTGAAAGAAAACTATTGTTGGGGGATGAGGCGATTGCCTTGGGCGCTATCCATGCCGGACTCTCCGGAGTCTATGCTTATCCAGGTACGCCCTCCACAGAAATAACAGAATACATACAGAAAGACCAGCTGGCGCAGGAACGAGGTATCCACAGCCGCTGGTGTACGAACGAGAAAACGGCCATGGAAGCCGCTTTGGGTATGTCGTATGCCGGAAAACGTGCCTTGGTCTGCATGAAACATGTCGGGATGAATGTCTGTGCCGATGCTTTTGTCAATTCGGCCATCACTGGGGTGAATGGGGGACTCGTGGTCCTGGCGGCCGATGATCCTTCGATGCACTCCTCTCAGAATGAACAGGATTCCCGATTTTATGCGAAGTTTGCCATGGTTCCGGTCTTGGAACCTTCCACCCAGCAGGAGGCTTATGATATGATGGAACCGGCCTATCGTTTGTCCGAGCGGCTGAAACTGCCGGTGCTGCTCCGCGTCGTGACCCGTCTGGCGCATTCGCGTGCCGGAGTGGAGGTCGGAATGGCGCAGGAACAGAATCCTTTGCAGCCCGACCGTAACCGCCAGCATTGGGTCTTGTTGCCGGGCATCGCCCGCCGTCAGTATGCGAGTCTGATTGAGAAACAGCCCCAGCTGGTGGCTGCTTCCTCGGCTTCTCCTTTCAACCGTTATGTCGAGGCGAAGGGAAAACTGGGAATCATCGCCTGCGGCATCGGTTACAATTATGTGATGGAACATCATCCCGAAGAACTGGGAGCTTCTGTCCTGAAAATCTCCCAGTATCCTTTGCCGGAGACGGAAATCAAGGCCTTGGCTGCCCATTGTGCATCCATTCTCGTAGTGGAGGACGGACAACCGATAGTGGAAGAAACCATTAAGGGACTTCTGTCCGCTGACTATCCGGTGAAAGGCCGTCTGACCGGGGATTTACCCCGCACCGGAGAACTCACTCCCGACAGTGTGGGGAGTGCTTTGGGGGTTGCTCTGCCGACTCCTCACGCTGCTGCCCAGCATTGTGTGCCCCGTCCACCGGCCTTATGTCAGGGATGTGGCCACCGGGATGTCTATGCAGCTCTGAATGAGGTGGCGGCCACTTATCCCGAGGCCCGGATTTTTGGCGATATCGGGTGTTATACCCTTGGTGCCCTTCCTCCGTTCCAGGCCATTGACAGCTGTGTGGATATGGGGGCTTCCATCACGATGGCCAAGGGGGCTGCCGATGCTGGCGTATTCCCTGCCATCGCAGTGATTGGAGATTCCACCTTCACCCATTCGGGAATGACCGGACTACTGGATGCCGTCAACGAGAACGCCAATATCACCGTGCTGATTTCCGACAATCTGACGACCGCCATGACGGGGGGACAGCAGTCGGCGGGGACAAACAAGTTCGAGGCCATCTGTCTGGGACTCGGTGTGCCGCGTGAACATGTCCATGTGGTGGTACCGTTGGCCAAGAATATGGCTGAGATTACTAGGATAATCCGTGAAGAGATTGAATACAAAGGCGTTTCCGTGATCATTCCCCGCAGGGAGTGCATGCAGACGCTGGGACGTAAGAACCGACAGAAAAGTGCAGAGAGAAAATGAAAAAAGATATTATACTGGCGGGGGTAGGAGGCCAAGGCATCCTGACCATCGCAACGATTATAGGAGAAGCGGCTACGGTGGCCGGTCTGAATCTGAAACAGGCCGAGGTACACGGAATGAGTCAGCGCGGTGGGGATGTACAGTCTAACCTGCGCCTTTCCGATACGACGATTTATTCCGATCTGATAGCCCGGGGAAGTGCGGACCTGATTATTTCCATGGAACCGATGGAGGCTCTGCGTTATCTGCCGTATCTGCAGGAGCAGGGATGGCTGGTGACTTCCTCTCATACTTTCAAGAATATTCCCAATTATCCCGATGAGGAGGGGCTGCTGAACGAACTGCAGGCCTTGCCCCGGGTGGCTTTGTTGGGGATAGAAGATGTCGCCAAGGAAAACAAGATGCCGAAATGTGCCAACATCATTTTGTTGGGCAGGGCGGCCAGATATATAGAAATCCTCTCGCCGGAACAGTTGCGGGAGAGTATCCGGCGGGTATTTGCCGCAAAAGGAGAACGTATGGTGGAAATGAATCTGAAGGCTTTCGATCTGGGCTTGAATGCCTAGTGGAAATCGGAGTGTGGAGATCAAAGTCCTAGTCGCTCTATCTTTGCCGTAGGGGCATTGGGCTAGGTACTGATATTGTTTCCGGTCTCGTTGATCATTTCTAGCTTCGTTGATCATTTCTGATCTTGTAGATTATTTCCGGTCTCGTAGATGATTCCTGAATTTTAAAGAAAAACACAAAAATGAAGATATTTAGCGAAGAACTTGTAGCACAGGCTGCAGCGGCACTGCAGGTTGCAGATCTTTCTCGGGCCACCATCGGCGAGGTGTTGCTGGTGGCACAATATCTGGAGAAAGAGACAGGGATACCTTTCGTCCGTATGGACCAGGGTTCACCGGGACTGCCTGTCAACCGGTATGGCGTTGAGGCGGAGAAGGCGGCACTCGACCGTGGGGTCGGTTCCCAATATCCGGCAGCTGCCGGTATTCCGGAACTCAAGACGGCAGCCTCCCGTTTTATCAAGGCATTTTTGAACATTGACCTCTCAGCCCGTTCCTGTATCCCCACCGTGGGTTCTGTGGCAGGCTCCTATGGCGCTTTTATCGCCTGTACCCAACGTATTCCGGGGAAGAACAAAGTCTTGTTCATCGATCCGGGTTTCCCCATCCAGAAGTCTCAGTTGCGCATCATTGGTGCCGAATGGGAACTTTTCGATATCTATCATTACCGGGGTGCAGCCCTGCGGGAACAGTTGGAGCGTTTCCTGAGTAAAGGGGATATTGCCGCCATTGTCTATTCTAACCCGAACAATCCGGCCTGGATCTGTCTGGAAGAAGAGGAACTCCAGATTATTGGAGAGCTGGCTACGAAATATGATGCCGTCGTGCTGGAGGACCAGGCCTATTTCTGCATGGACTACCGTCGTGACCTGAGTCATCCGTTCGAGGCGCCTTATGCGCCTACTGTGGCCCGTTATACCGACAACTACATCCTTCTGCTTTCCTCCTCAAAAATCTTCAGTTATGCCGGGCAGCGTATGGCATTGATGGCCATCAGTGACCGTCTGTACGAGCGGCAATATCCGGCACTGGCAGAAAGGTATCAGGATGCCGGCGTATTTGGTCAGACCCTGGTGGCCTCCATTCTTTACATGATCACTTCGGGATGTACCGCCTCCACCCAGTATGGCTATGCGGAGATGTTGCGTCTTTCCACGGAAGGGAAAATCAACTTTGTGGAGGACACGCGGGAGTATGCCCGTCGTGCGGAGCGGATGAAGCAAATCTTTACGGACAACGGTTTTCATATTGTGTACGACCACGATGTGACCCAGCCTGTGGGCGACGGGTTCTTCTTCACCATTGGTTATGGGAATCTCACTGGTGGAGAACTGCTTTGTGAACTGATGTATTATGGAGTCAGCAGCATTTCTCTTTCCACCACAGGAAGTGAGCAGCAAGGTGTACGTGCCTGCACCTCCCGTATGCGGGAAGAGCTTTATCCGGTCTTGGAGGAGCGTATGCGCGCCTTCCATGCGGACCATCAATGAAAGGGGAGGACTTCAAGGACTTAAGGGCTTAAGGACTTAAGGTCTTTAAGGGCTTTAAGGACTTAAGGTCTTTAAGGTCATTAAGGTCATTAACGACTCTAATGACTCTAATGACTCTAATGACCCTAATGACCCTAATGACTCTAATGACCCTAACACCCCTAATGCCCCTCACAACCTCTAAAATAATAACAGCTATGATTTGGAATTCGAACAAAGAATGCATGAGCCGGGACGAGATGCATGCCTTGCAGAGCAAGCGCTTGCAGAAACTGGTGAACTTGGTTTACCATAATGTTCCGTTCTATCGCAATAAGATGCAGGCCTTGGACCTTGCACCGGAGGATATCAAAAGTATTGACGATATTGTCAAACTGCCTTTTACCACGAAGCAGGACCTGCGCGATAATTATCCTTATGGTCTTCTGGCGGCACCGCTTTCTGAGGTGGTGCGGGTGCATGCTTCTTCGGGGACTACAGGGAACCCGACGATTGTGGGCTATACCCGCAAGGATCTCTCCGTATGGTCGGAGGTGATGGCACGCGGGTTGACCGCTTTCGGAGTGACGCGGGAGGATACTTTCTCCGTGAGCTATGGCTATGGCCTGTTTACCGGTGGGCTCGGGGCACACTACGGGGTGGAGAATCTCGGGGCTACCGTGATACCGGCGTCCACGGGGAATACGGAGAAGCATCTCCGTCTGATCCGTGACCTGAAGATTACGGGGATTGCCTGTACCCCTTCCTATGCCTTGTATATGGCCGAGGCGATGGAGCGGATGGGGCTGACCAAGGAGGAGATTCATCTCCGTGTCGGCGCCTTGGGGGCTGAACCTTGGACGGAGAATATGCGTAAGGAAATCGAGGAGCGTCTAGGTATCAAGGCATATAATATCTATGGACTGAGTGAGATTATGGGACCTGGGGTGTCGTATGAATGTGAATGCCAGCACGGATCTCATATCAATGAGGACCATTTCTATCCGGAAATCATTGATCCGGAGACTTTGGAACAGTTGCCTTATGGACAGCAGGGAGAACTGGTGTTCACAACGCTGACGAAGGAGGGAATGCCGCTGCTGCGTTACCGTACGAAGGACTTGACCACGCTCATGGACGGACCTTGTCCTTGTGGGCGCACCAATGTCCGTATGGGCCGTATCGTGGGCCGTAGTGACGATATGCTCATCATCCGGGGGATCAACGTCTTCCCGTCGCAGGTGGAAAGTGCCATCCTCGAGGTTCCGGAACTGGAACCGCAGTATCTGCTCGTGGTAGACCGTGTGAACAATCTCGATACGCTCCAGATCCAGGTGGAGGTGCGTAAGGATTGCTTCTCCGACGACATGGGGCGTATGCTGGCGATGAAGAAACGGCTTGCGGATAAGATCAAGAGCGTGATCACCATCAGTGCGGACGTCCGTCTGATGGAGCCGGGGAGCATCGAGCGTTCTCAGGGAAAGAGCAAACACGTGATCGATAAACGATTGTTCAAATAATAAATCCGATACGATATGAAACAGTTGTCTGTATTTTTGGAAAACAAGACGGGACGTATCAACGAGGTGACGCAGATCCTGGGGAAGAACGGCATCAATATGCATGCTTTCAGTATGGCTGAGTCCACAGATTTTGGTATTCTCCGTCTGATTGTGACAGAGGTGGACCGGGCCGTGGAAGTGTTGCGTGAACACGATTTCGCCGTGATGCTGACCGATGTCGTCTGTCTCCATACCGCCAATGTGGCCGGGGCTTTGTCCGTCATTTTGGAAAAACTGGCTCAGAAACAAATTTTTATCGAATATATGTATGCCTTCGCAGAAGGCGATAAGGCGAATGTCGTGATCCGTCCTACGGATGTGGACAAATGTCTGGAGGTGCTGGGGGACTGTGATTGTAAAATCAAGGGGAACCAGGACTTCTAAGGGGGCTCCGGGAACAGACCGGGGGCTTCTCTAACGGAAAAAACTTTAATGTTGTTTTTTTTGATAGATTTGGAAGGGGTGTGCAAGAGTTTCTTGCATGCCCCTTTTTTTACGTAGCGGCTCAGGGAGCGATATCGCCAGGGCGGTCGACGGCGGGCGCTTTGCGGACCGTATCGGTGTTGCTGGTCGGAGGGGAGTTGCTGGATAGACTGACGGCCGGTGCTGAAAGTCCTGAGGGCTTGTGGGGCTGTTTGACTGTTTGACTGTTTGACTGTTGGACAATAAAAAGCAGTACGGCCCGGTAAACTTTCAAGAGGAAAAGAAATCCCCAACGACGGCTGGCGAAGAGAACAGCTGTCGTTGGGGAGAAAAAAAGAGTATAAATCTATCTTAGAGGTCGTCTACAATGGCCGTACTCTTGGCATAAGCCGTACTTTTGGCCTCGAAGAAGTCGGTCTTCACCATATTGGCGTTGGAATATTGCATCACCCAGCGCATATTCTCTGGTTCGGTGCGGTTGTCTTCGAAAAGGTAACCGAAACCGAGACCGTGCCAACGGAGGTTACCGAGATAGCGGATATAGTCCTCCACCATCTTTTCGTTGAGACCGGCGATTTCATTACCGATGACATATTTCCCCCATTCAATCTCCTGGCGCACACCTTCGCGCATCAGGGCCTCATAGCTCGCGATCTGTTCGGGAGTGAAGAGTTCGGGTTCCTCCTTCTTGAGTTCAAGGATAATGTTGCGGAAGAGCCACAGATGGGTGTTCTCATCGCGGTTGATATACCGGATTTCCTGAGCGGAGCCCGGCATCTTCCCGTTGCGGCTGAGGTTGTAGAAGAACATGAAACCGCTATAGAAATAGATACCTTCAAGGATATAGTTGGCGATGAGCGTCTTCATCAGTGTGAATCCGTCCTGGTGTTGCTGGAAGTCGTTGTAGCAGTCGCCGATGAAGGTGTTGCGGTGGAGCAGATGCTCGTCGGTCTTCCATTGGTAGAGGATATCGTTGCGTTCCTCCGGACTGCAGATGGTGTCGAGCATGTAACTGTAGCTCTGGCTGTGCACACATTCCTGGAAAGCCTGGATATGCAGGCAGAGGTTCACCTCGTTGGCCGTGACGTACTCGCTGAGGCAGGGCAGGTTGTTGCTCTGGAGCGAGTCCAGGAAGACGAGAAAACTCAGAATCTTGTCGTAGGCCTTCCGTTCGGCATTCGGCAGTAGGGGATAATCCTTCACGTCCTGGGTCAGGTTGATCTCTTCCGGAATCCAGAAATTGTTCATCGCCTGTCGGTACCAGTCGCTGACCCATTTGTAGCGCATATTGTTGAAGTCGTTCAGATTGGTGGTATTGCCGCCAATCATGCGACGGAGCAGAAGGTCGGTATCGCCTTCGGGATTGAAGAGGGCATTCTTCTTTAATATCTTGGTGTCCATGATAACAGGGTATAAAAGATGTTGTTAGGAGGCACAGCTTTCACATTCCTCCACTTCGAGGGATTTGCTGCGCACATAATAAATCGTTTTGACGCCGCATTCCCAGGCCGTGAGGTAGAGGTCGAGGAGGCCGCGCATGGTGATTTCGTTGGTGATGTAGAGGTTCATGCTCTGCGCCTGGTCGATGTGGCGTTGACGGACACCGGTGGCCCGTACGCTCCAATGCTGGTCGATGAGATAGGCACCTTTGTAGAGCCAGTAGGTCTTGTCGGAGAGTCCGGGAGCGACGCGGGGAAGCATGGCGCCTTTCTTCTCCTCGAGGAAGAAACGTTTCATCACCGGATCGACGCCGGCCGTGGTACCGGCAATGATACTCGTGCTGCTCGTTGGGGCCACTGCCAGCAGATAAGCGTTGCGCATGCCGTTCTGCTGAACTTCCTGTGCGAGGTGCTGCCATTCCGGAGAGGTGTAGTCGCGTTTGGTGAAATAGTCACCGGTCTGCCAGTCACTGCCGTTGAAATAACGGTAGCTGCCTTTCTCCTTGGCCAGGTTACTGCTGGCCTTGATGGCGGCATAGTTGATCTCTTCGAAAACCCGGTCCATGAAATCCAGATGCTGCTCGCTTTCCCAACGGATGCCGCGGAGGGCGAGGGCATGATGGTAGCCGCTGACCCCGAGACCGATACTGCGGTAGCGGTGGTTGGTGATGCGGGCATAGGGGAGGGGATAGAAATTCAGGTCGATGACGTTGTCGAGGGCTCTGACCACGGTAGCGATCTTCTCTTCCATCTGTTCACGGTCTTCGAGCGGGAGATGTCCGAGGGAGAGGCTCGCCAGATTGCAGACCACGAAATCGCCGGGACGGGTGGTGTTCACCACGATGGTATCGCCGTTCTCATCCTGGATTTCCGTGTTGACACATTCGATGGGCGACATGTTCTGGGCAATTTCCGTACAGAGGTTGGAGCAGTAGATCATCCCCTTGTGGCCGTTCGGATTGGCACGGTTCACCAGGTCACGGTTGAAGGTGAACGGTGTACCGGTCTCCACGGCAGAGCGTAGGATGAGGCGGACCACGTCTTTCAGCGAGATGCTGCGTTTGGAGATACGGCTGTCGTTAACGCAGTCCCAATAGCGTTTTTCCCATTCGTCACCGTAGAAATCCTCGAGGCAGTAGCCCTTCACGGTCATCACCTCGTTGGGACAGAGCAGGTACCAGTCCTGGTTCAGGTCTTCCTTCACCATCCGCCAGAAGAGGTCGGGATAACAAACGGCGGGGAAGATGTCGTGGGCTTTCATGCGGTCGTCCCCGTTGTTGGTGCGGAGCTGGAGGAATTCGGGCAGATCCTTGTGCCATACGTCGAGATAGACGGCCACGGCTCCCTGGCGCATACCGAGCTGGTCCACGGCCACAGCGGTGTCGTTCACCAGTTTGATCCAGCGGATAATGCCGCCGGCCACCCCTTTGAAACCGCGGATATTCCCGCCCGTGGCACGCACCTTACCGAAATAGAGTCCCATACCGCCGCCGAACTTGCTCACCTTGGCGAAATTGTCGATGCTGCGGTAGATGCCGTCCAGACTGTCGGGAACAGTGTCGATGAAGCAGCTGGAGAGCTGATGGTAGGGTTTGCGGGCATTGGAGAGCGTCGGAGTGGCCATGGTCACCTCCAGCTGACTGAGCAGGTCGTAGAACCGCTGTACCCAGAGCAGCCGGTTTTCTTTCTCAGGTAGGGCCAGATGGAGGGCGATTCCGAGGAACATCTCCTGTACCGACTCCAGCACTTCGTGGGAGTGGTTGCGGATGAGGTAACGCTTGGCCAGGAGGTCCAGGCCGGAATGGTTGAGTAGCTCGTTCCGTTCGGGACGCAGAAAACCCTCGGCCGTCGCAATATCTTCAGGAGAATAGTTTTCCAGAATATATTTGCCATAGAGACCTTCCTGGGTCAGGTACAGAATCTTTTCGTACAAAGAATGGATGCCATGGATGTCCTCCTGTTTCTGCAGATGTTGGGTGAGTTGATAGTTCAAGAGCCGTGCGGCGATAAATTCCCAGTCGGGAGCTTCCTGCGTGGTCAGTTCTACAGCCGCCTTGATGAGTGCGGACAGGCGTTCCTCCTTTTTCATATCCGCTTTGCAGAAACCATTGAATTTCTCCGCGAGGAGGGTCATACTGTAATTTTCAGTAGGGAATCGTTGCTGGATAGATTTGAAAATCTCTGTCAAGTGCTGATCTCCCGCCATCTTCGCCATCTGCTCAATATTCTTTCGCTGTTCTGTGCGTTGCCAGCGGTAGAGGATATAGCTTTTGGCTTCATCGTAGAAACCTTGTTTCATGAGGAGCCGTTCCACCTCGTCCTGGATTTTTTCGACGGAACGTACATTTTCATCGGTAAGTAGAAAGTCTTCCACTTTCTGTGCCATCTCATAGAGGGTGTCTTCCTCTATTCTTTTGCCAGTGCTTGCAAAACTTTTTCGTATGGCTGTAATGATTTTGATCTGATCATAGGACTCCTGGGTCCCGTTTCTTTTTTGAATTAACATGAAATAGGTTTCGTACTTAAGGGGTTATGGGTAGTGGCTTATTTTCTATCAGAGCCTTGCCTTCATCTCCAATCTGATTTTGTAATGATTACAAATCAAATCTGTTGCAAAGATAGGAGAAAACTTGGTTGGAAAAGGTCCTTAAGGTTTTCTTAACAGAAGAAAAAAAGTGAGCTGGTTTCCGAGAGAAAGAATGCCGATGGTCAATTTACCGTCTGGATGGTCCTCCTGTCTGAATATGGTTGGGAGTATGTAAAATAAAACAGATATTATCGTTTTCTTAATTTTCTTTTTGTACATTTGCCGAGCAATGAAAAACTGTAGTGCCGGGGTGACTCGTGGATGAGCTATAAAACCGGTAGGAATATATTATGATAACAACAAATTTATGAAAAACTTTAAAGTACTCTCTTTGTGTTTATTGATGGGGCATTCAGCTTTTGCCCAAACTTCAGTAACTGATCTCTCAGCGCCTTTGAGTGTGGATGCAGCCCAGACTGAAGGAAAAATTTCTGAATACCTTACGGGGGGCCATTTTGTGTATGGCTTTGAGAACGATACGCTCTATCAGGATGAACGTATCAGCGACTGGATGAAAGAATGTAAGACGAAGACCATCCGTTGGCCGGGAGGTACGGCGGTGCAGACTTATCATTGGGACGATCTGAATGGTATTGCTTTTAAAGCGGATACCTGGAAACCCGGATATAACGGGGGATATCGTGACTCGGTCTGCTTTATGGACCTTGACGAGTATATTGCTTTCTGCCGGAAAATCGGTGCAGAGCCTATGGTGGGAATCAATATCCAGTCTGGTAACAAATACAAAGGGGAAGGAAAGGGGCTGGAAGGTTCTTTGGAAGAGGCCCGTCGTCTGATTCAATATTGCAAGGACAAAGACTATCAGGTCAAGAACTGGTATATCGGTAACGAGTGCTACATCATGTTCCGTAAGGAAAACTATATCAAATATGCTGATTTCATCGATCGCTATGCAGCCGTTCTGCGTTCTGTCGATCCCGATATCAATGTCATCGGCGACTGGCAGTTTGGTGGACGTTTGGACCAGATTGTGAATATTATCCGGAAGTCCAAGGAAATCAATATGATGGAAATCCATGAGAAGTGGGGCAACGGTTTTGGTATGGCCAGTGGAAATACTTTTGAGGACTGGAAAAAGGAATACCCGATCTACAAGGGAAATTTAGGAAAATATATTGAGCGTCTTCGTGATTCCTTACAGGTGATGGGGCGTGATGACGTAAAGATTGCGATGAACGAATGGGGACTGAGCGGTAAGTCTTATCCGGATGGTGATGAATTCAAATGCGGACTGATTGCTGCCGACTTCCTGATGGAACTCTTCAGACACCGTGTGGATATGGCTTGTTACTGGAACTTCAATATGGGTTCCGCGGATTCCCGCATTCTGAAAGTGAAGACCGACACGATTACGGACGGGGCTAGTACTCGTCTGGAAAGAATCTCCCCCGTGGGGAACGCCTTTACCCTCTTGGCGACGGCGATGGGAAAACAATTGGTGAATTTCACGACACCGCTGAACCCAGTGTATGGTTTTGCCGCAGTCGACGAGGAGAAGTCGACTATGGATGTGTATTTGCTCAATAAGAGTGAGGAAGAGGTGGTAATGCCATTGCAGATACAGAATATGGGTAATACTCATCTCATGACCCAGTATTGCTATGCAGAACCGGGATTGGTGAAGGAGAAAATCTACGAGAAGGGGGATCTAAACATGGTTCTTCCTGCACTGTCATTCTCTCATTTCGTGATAGCCGCGAGTGAGGCCACCCACATCGATGAGGTGAAAGCGGAAGAGTATCAGCAGTCTGATCTGATTTTCGATTTCGGAGGCCATCGCGTGTTGCACCCGGAGAAGGGAGTCTATATTGTGAATGGTAAGAAAATCTTAGTGAAATAGATTTTAAAAGTGAATCAGTAATGAGTGTCGTTGACTATGGAAGTTGGCGACGCTTTCTCTTATGTAAAAGATCCAGGGCTGGATCAATGGCTCTTCCTTAGCGTCCCGCCGAAAGGCCTGCAGACGAATCGTCCTGGATAAAAATGACCTATAATTCATTTAATAAAACAAATAAACTATGAAAAGAAGAATGTTATTTCCCTGGTGTATGCTTTTGGCTATGGGAGCTTTTGCTCATGGCAACATGAGCCCGATGAATGGGACTGCGTCAGCTGTGACGGATTCTGTGGAGATTGACGCCCAGAAAACGGAATGGAAAATTTCCGAATATTTGACGGGAGCCCATTTTGTCTATGCTTATGAATCTGACTCCATCTATATGGACGACCGTGTCAGCGATTGGATGAAGGACAGTAAGGTACACATCATCCGTTGGCCAGGTGGTACTGCTGTACAACGTTACCATTGGGATGACCTGAGCGGTATTCTTCCCATCAAGGAAGATACCTGGGATCCGAATGTCAGTGACAGTCTCCGTCGTGACCCCGTCTGCTTCATGGATCTGGACGAATTTATTGCCTATTGCCGTAAGGTAGGAGCAGAACCGATGGTCGGGGTCAATTTCCGTTCAGGAATGAAATTCAATAAGTTCCTGGGAGGTAAGGGACTTGAGAAATCGATGGATGAGGCCAGACGTCTGATTGAATATTGTAAGAAGAACAATTATAATGTCAAGTATTGGTATATCGGTAACGAGGCGTTTACTGATGCCGTGAAACCGGAGAGATATGTCGAGTATATTGATAAATATGCTGCCCTGCTGAAGGAGGTGGATCCTGATATTTATATCGTGGCCGACTGGAAACTGGGAATTGATAAACGCTACAAACAGGTGCTTGATATCGCGAAGACCTCTAAACATTTGGATATTATTGAAATCCATGAGAAATGGGGAAATGGCAACGGACTGTCGTATGGCAAGGGAGGAACTTTTGATGCCTGGACCAAACAGAGTCCGATATTTAATGGACAGATGGGCGAACAGATCGACAACTTCCATTTAGCCATGAAAGAGGCAGGTAAGGATGTCAAGATCGGGTTCAACGAGTGGGGACTGAATGCAAAGGGGTATAAGGATGCGGATGAGTTCAAGTGTGGTCTTATCGCTTCTGATTTCCTTCTTGAGATGTTCCGTCACCGGGTGGAGACTGCTTGCTACTGGAATCTGAATATCGGTAATGACAGCACACGAATCTTGAAGGTCGACAATTATTGTACGGCGAATGCCCATCTGAATCAGGTTTCTGTGGTCGGTAAACCTTTTGTTATGATTGCTTCGGCGATGGGCAAGAATCTGGTGAAGTTCACCACTCCTTTGAAGGAGGTTTACGGTTTTGCCGCTGTTGCCGCCGACGGTAGTGTGATGGACATCTATTTGTTGAACAAGAAGAACGAGGAGGTTGAATTGCCTTTGGCCTTGCGTCATTTTGTCACCGAGAAGGGCATTACTCAATTCTGCTATGCTGAACCTGGTGAAATCACATCAAAGGATTATGAACCCGGTGATTGCTGCGTGCAGCTGCCAGGATGGTCATTCTCTCATTTTGTAGTCCAGGCTGATGAGACTACGGGAATCGGTAGTTTGAAACTGGAGGAACTGGGAGCCGGAGATGAAATTTATGATGTGGCTGGTCGTAAGATCGGTGTTCCACAGCGTGGTGTTTTTATTGTCAATGGAAAGAAGGTAATGATTAAATAGTATTTTGCTTTTTGATCATGTCGTCAGATAGAGTACAGGGATTGCTTGTCGTAACCTTGTACTCTTTTTCTTTTGTCGCCTTATGAGAAGGTATATCTAGGTGCAGTTTAAAAAAATCATGGACTTCATTTGCGTGTAGTGAGCGGGTTCTCCCGCTCAGCACCCGCGGGTTGCCTTTTTCGTTTCGGTTCGTTGCTGAGCGGCAGAAGCCGCTCACTACAGCAGCTCCTGTCAATGATTCTCATTTGCCGTAGTGAGCGGGTTCTCCCGCTCAGCACCCGCATGTATTTTCCTTTTCCTTTACGGTTCGTTGCTGAGCGGCAGAAGCCGCTCACTACAGCAGACCCCGTCAATGATATTTTAGGACTTATTGATCAGGATTTCCGGTCTTTTTGACTGAGCTCTGCTATCCCTGTATGGGCTGATGGCTCATTGTTCCAGACCGTGTGTAAAAATGATATACAATAAAAAAGGCAACAACCAAGAGGTTGATGCCTTGCTGTGCACGGGAAGAGAGGCTCGAACTCCCGACACCTGGTTTTGGAGACCAGTGCTCTACCGACTGAGCTATTCCCGTATTGCGAGTGCAAAGGTAGGATTATTTTTTGAATCTGCAAATTCCGGGAGTCCTTTTTTATGCAGAAAATAGATATTTTTTTACCCCGTCTCTGTAATCTTTTTCTCGAACTGCATCTTGAAGTGAGGGGAGGGGGATGCAACGCTCTGTATCCTAGATTTTTGCTTTTCAGAAAGGCTTTTTTGAATGGGAAAGTAAAAATTCATCAAAATAAATGGTAACTTCGTTTTTCAAAACAATCTGATATAAAAACAAACGATGAATTTGAAAAAATGGTTTTGGCTGAATGGTTTCCTACTTCCTGTTGTGACGCTTATGGCACAGGAAACCTTGTCCCGTCCTCCTATGGGATGGAACAGTTTTGACAGTTACGGCGTCTATCTTCATGAGGAGGCGGCCTTTGACAATCTCTATGTTCTGGCGAACGACTACCGGCCTCTGGGCTACGAGTATTTCACCATCGACAATGGATGGTTTGGAGAATACCGGTTGAAACCGGGGACGCATTTTGCGGTAGAGAAGCATGCCTCCGATGTCCATATCAATGAATATGGACTCTTGCAGCCCTCCCATACCTATTTCCCGCATGGATTTGAAAAACTGGTCCGCGAATGTCATCGGCTGGGCTTGAAGTTCGGTTTGCACCTGATGCGCGGAATTCCCCGGAAGGCGGTGGCTTTGAATACTCCGATCAAGGGTACCGTCTTTCATGCCCGCGATATTGCCGATACCGTGAATGTCTGCCGTTGGTGCGAATATAACTATGGAGTGGATTTGTCGAAACCGGGTGCCCAGGAATTTTATAATAGTCTGATCGGACAGCTGGCCGATTGGGGAGTGGACTTCATCAAATACGATGATATCGTGCCTTATCCGAAAGAGGTGGAGGCCGTGGTCAAGGCTATTGCCCATAGTGGCCGGCGAATAGTGTTGAGTCTGAGTCCGGGAGATCAGGTACTCCCGGAGGCTTTGTCGACTTATCAACAGGCGGATATGCTCCGTGTCACCCATGATATCTGGGACAACCGTCGGGGAATATCTTCCTGTCTGGCTGCCTGGAAAAAATGGAGTGGTGTCGATAAGGGAAATTTGTGGATTGATATGGATATGATACCCTTCGGACAGCTGCAGCTCATGTCTCCCAAAGGTATATTGGGAAAACAGAAGGTGGCATTGGCGGGGGTGGGGAATACCCGTATGAGTCGTCTTTCTGCTGCGGAGAAAAGGTCTTTCATCACCCTTCGTGCCCTCTCGGCTTCTCCGCTCATCATCGGAGGTGACCTTCCTACGATGGATGATTATTCACGGAAACTGCTGAGGCATCCGGAGATGATTGCGGCCAATCAGAACGGCGTGATGGGTGTACTGGTCGAGGAGAAGGCGGGCGTACAGGTCTGGCGGACGCCTGAGCGGAATGGGAATGGTGGCTGGATTGGAATCTTCAATCTGAGTGAGACCCGTCAGCACCTCACTTATTCGGTCGATCGTTTGACGGCGTGCTCCCATTGTCAACGGCTGTACAATGTCTGGGAAAATCGGGAATTGAAACTGCAGGATGAACTGACGTTGGAAATACCGGCGTATGATGTGCTCTTTCTCCGTTACGACTGATTCACTTCCTCTTAAGAAGGAGCTGGTTTATTAGAAAAATCTAGCAGTAACTTAGAAAAATCTAGCAGTAACCTAGAAAAATCTAGCAGTAACCTAGAAAAATCTAGTAGTAACCTAGAAAAATCTAGTAGTAACCTAGAAAAATCTAGTAGTAACTTAGAAAAATCTAGTAGTAACTTAGAAAAATCTAGTAGTAACTTAGAAAAATCTAGTAGTAACTTAGAAAAATCTAG